>Ga0116227_10001451_pt1 | contig 52774 bp, 35 predicted proteins | sample S1TSphgellanicum_FD_89693 | JGI IMG/M metagenome (GOLD analysis project Ga0116227, IMG submission 89693) | Host-associated microbial communities from peat moss isolated from Minnesota, USA - S1T2_Fb - Sphagnum magellanicum MG | ecosystem: Host-associated > Plants > Peat moss > Unclassified... | reverse complement strand
TGTGGGTGCAAATGATGAAGTCATAATGACCAGAACAATGATGAGAGAGAGAGAGAGAGAGAGAGAGAGAGAGAGAGAGAGAGAGCTGTTGCAACAAAAAGTGTGCTTTTCAATGGGGTGAAACGGCTTGACCATGAGTTTAGCAACTATCGAGACAGAGAGAATAAAAGCTCATATACTGCCATGGGGTGCAGGAGTCATGAACCTCTCCATACTTGGCAATACGAGTGTCGATGAACTCTATTGATCTGTTGGCTCTTGCAGCGCTCAGAAACTCCAAAGTCTCCCCCAAGAAAGGGAGGCCACAACTGCCTGGAGGCAAGGGCGCTTTAGTCTTCAACTTGATATTCCCAGCTGCTGCATCAACCGACTTATAACTGATCGTATTTCGCCTCCTCTGCCAAACCAACCAGCCGGCCCACAACGCAGTAGCTACTGCTATTGCAATAACAGTGCCGACTAGTGCAGCGAATCCCACCTGGAGCTTGGCTCCTGTCTGATGATCTAGTACTACTAAGTCTGAATTACCAAATCCTGCACCACTCTTGTGATCAGCAGCATAAATATTCAGTCCCTCTGCAGCTGCTGGACCCATTTCAACTGATTCCTCAGGCAGCTTCCCAAGATTATTAAATTACTTACAACCCAAATATCCAACGGAGCTTGATCTGAAAGACAGCTGCAGGATCACTGTATGTCGGGGATTCTTCGGAAAACGAATTATGAAATCGTGAAACACTGGAGCAGCTGATGATCACAAGCACATTAGTGCAACATGAATGTCACAAGATGAATAACCATAACAACACTACCACGGTGTGTGATCCCCGACCAATCCTATTCACTTCACAGATGATCAATACATATGTGCAGGAGAAGGCAGATGGATCATGTCCATGAATCTCTTGCTTGAACATTACATATATTAAAAGACGTCCTGACGTGAAGCATCTCGCCATCCATCTGTCTCATCATCCATCTGGACTGATGCAGCTATGTCATCCCCACTATTTAAAATAGAAGCATAGGGGCTTCCATGTGACACATCATTTTAGCTTATATATGTGACAATGTAATTTTAGGCAAAGTACTTGAAATAAAATCAGAAAAAAAAACCACCAAAAAAAGGGCCAGTGTGTTCAAATGTAAGTTAATTCCAATTTTAGAAAATATCTTCTTAGCAGGCCAACTAAGGCTCATGCAAACCTGAGCACCACCTCCTGAGAAAAAACCCCTCCTTCAACTTGGAATAAAAATGTTGTGCCTGCCCAAGTCCATGGTAAGCCTTCTCATTGGCTGCATGACTTTATTTTTAAAAAAACTCTTGATCACCATTTTTAACCTGGGCTAATAATAATACCCCTTCCTAAGAGCATGGGTATCCATATTATTGCAATTCATATTTACTAGGATAAACCAGCTAGTGATCGAACACTTAAGCTCTCAGGGCAGGCCAGATCCAAGGGGAAGGTTCAATTGTTTTTGGTGCTCAAACAAAACTTCAACCCGTTCTATTGGTGCATCTGGTTACATATAATAAAGGACGTCGTGAAACATCATTTCATCCATCTGTCCTGTCATCCATCCATCCATCCCTTCAGTCATCCATGTGTCTTGTCATGTTTTGTTTACTATGACAAGGCGGAAAAAGAGTAGAATATAGAGGTGGCGCGACAAGCAAAGTAAAGAACATCATGAAGCATCATTTCATCCATCTGTCTCATCATTCATCCATCCATTCGTCTGGTCATCCATCAATTTTGTCATGGTCTGTTTACTCTGACGGGGCGAAGAAAGAGTGGAATAGAGATGTGATGTGACGGGCAAAATAAAGGACATCGTGAATCATCATTTCATCCATCCATCCATTCATCCGATCATCCATTCGTCTCGTCATGGTCTGTTTACTCCGACAAAGTACAAAAGAATGGAATATAGACGTGGCACGACGAGCAAATGTACCATCAAATACACACACACCTGTGCATTAGGCACTAGGTTCAAACTAGTCTACATACGAGCAGCTCATCCGGCAGACATCATATAATTATATCTCCCCTTGAAAAAAGGAATGCAAAAGCCAAGAAAAAGGAAGCAGGGAAGGAAGGAAGGAAGGAAAGGACTTGAACTAACTACACTCCAATAAGGCCAAGAGTTAATGTTGGTTAAAAAAATGCATGCAAGACAAAGCAAGGAGAATCATCAAGGTTGCTTTTACTTTAATTTGTACCTGTGAATGGCCCCAGCAAGGTCGGTTTTAATTGGCCCTAAATAATTTATACACGTCGATATTGTTTCTTATGAGGAAGGTTATCATCCAAATTTGCCTGCTACGCGTGACACGATTCCCATCCGTCCCACTGTAGCCACATATATTATCTATTTGTCAGATATACTATCTCTTTGTCGTCACACGGGTAAAGAAAAAGAGCATGAAAAACAATCTCAAAAGTGAAGGAATCTTTTGTCTTGTGGAACCTTTCTTGAAATACTCTCCCCAAGACTCCACATTAACAAAGGGAACAAACGGCCCATCTAAAGGTCAAAACTCCGAACACATTTTGAGATGTTATGGCCTGTAAGTGACACAAAGTTTTTTGAACTCAAAAAATCATTGTTCTTTATGTATGTGCCACATGTTCATTAACAAATTTCTTTCACCTTTTCCTTCGAGACTTCCTTCGATTATTTTCAATTTATAACTGTTTTATTTGAGGTTATATGTTATATCTTGATTTAATAACACGGATTCAGCTAAATTTGCACAAACATTGTTTGGCTTGTCAACAAGCATTTCAATCGTATGATATGTTTTTCAATAATAATTGTGTGACATGAATGTTTCATTTTATCAACAAAGTAATATTTTTTCACGAAATACCATCAATTACACATGACATTCATATTGTTTGTATAACATTCTGGCTCTTACTAAATTCATATTTTTAACAGGATATCTATAATTTTTTATTATATTCACATGTTGTCAAAATTTCCCTTGCTTCACAAATTTTAGCCTGAAATTTCTGCTAAATTCGCATCAAAGAACACTTTACAACATTATCTTCAAGTTAGTATTGTGTTTAGTAAAATGACACTAGTAGTCAGCTCTTGGAACCACAGTTAATGTCATCTAGTGGAACAGTCTGGGGTACGACTATTAAATGTAGTGAACAAAATGTTGTAGTGTACAAAATTTGGCCAAACCTAACCTAAAACAGGTAGATATGCACCAAACAATGTTGACATGAATTCAAACACACCTTTTGTGATGACCTTTGACAAAACCACCTTGATGGTTGGAATTGCAATTTCATGGTTGTGATTGCGACAATGGAATTACTTGTGTTCCACAACATATGACTATTGCAATGACAAAGTCCATCCATTTTGATGTCACAAACCTCATCTTCAACATAAATATAAGAACTCAATTTCTTAAGCTTTTTGTAAAGACCAGGGAAATTTTGCATTTATGAGATTGCAAATAAATCTCATAAATTCATAATTTCCACAACAACTATTTGAAGGTAAAACAACAATGAATGCAGTTGTAACCTTATGAAAGTAACTCACAAAGTGCTAGAACATTGTAAGGCAGATCAAATACCAACCTTGAATGGCACAAATCCAAATATTTGGAATGCAAGTTACCTACAAAAATAATCTGGTGAGGATTTTAAATGAGAAAAACTGACAAGTTGCTACTTAACTATCTCAATTCTTTATCCTAATCTCTACTTGCTGCAAAACAATCCCATTTGTTTAAAAAAGTCTGATTTGCACTTTCATTGAGGTAGTCAAGCTTAATGAAAAAGGGATTGTTGCTCATCTCTAGTGTCATGAAAACCCTTGTGCAACACTTAGGGCTAGGTCTGAGATCAAGGTCTAGTGTAAGTGCCTGGTGCTGTGGATGTGGTGCTTGTGCATCAGCACTACTATGGCCTTCTGAATTGCAAAGTTTAAGCATTCTCTTCAAGCTTTTAGCATTGCCTCTTGAATGTCATCCTATGTGTGTCTCTTACAATTACAGATTACAAGCAATACAGCTCTTGTTCACACACCTGACAATGATCATTGCAATATGAATGGTTTTCCAAAAACTTGCAGCATTCACATGAGCTACAATGCTTCTTATATGCATTTGGTTGCCAGTTTCTTCTCTGTATTGGTGCTGAAAAATGCTCCCATGTGCTTATGGTTCCATCTCATGGCATCAAGTGTCAGCACTTAAGCATACTATGTTCAGGATTGCTACAATGAATTGTGCAGCTGAATGACCATAGAATGCAGTATCATCAGTGTAGGCTTGTTTGTGCACAAATTTCCTCAAGAGGCTATTATAGAGAATTCACCTTGTCAAGGGGAAGAGGCACAACTTACAGTTTGTTCCCATGAACAATGAGTTCAAGCAAAAGATGGTATCAGAAGATCATAAGCACAATCACAGCAGTATCAGAAAGAAATTATGCAAAAGAATGTCCCTTGTGACATTTGGATGTACAGACATATTTCTTCACCCTTCTGCTCACATCTCCAAGTTCACATCAATGTTTCCTGTAGAAGATAAGATCCTAGATAATAGTGGTTCCAATCTAATCAGATTTTGAAACATCTTGACATTGCTCTAGCATTATTCACCTACCTTTTTCCTACAAACACCTTGTATTTTATTGCTGAGTAAAAGGCCCAGCTAAAGCTCTCTTTGGAGGAGTGAGTCACATGTAGGTTGGAGTGATGCAATATGCCAGCAACAGATACCTTCACTTTCGTTTAGTGCGAAAGCATCCGTTCTGCATTTCACCATCTTAATCAACAAGGACTGGCACACAGCCAATGCTCCAATTCTGTCCCCATTTTCACTCAAACACCTGGGTCCTGCAGATGTCATAGTCACAATCTTCATGTCCCAACATGGAATTCCTATAGAGAATCGCCTCCACTTTTTCTTTCACATGTGCAGGGTAACATGAACTAATTTACTTAATCCCAAGAGGAAAAACTAATTCAGCTGGATCACCAACCTAGCTAAAGGCTCTGATACTACTCTCTACTGACACAGAGCAAAATTTCCATGATGAAAGGACAGCACTTGCTTATCTTTTGCTAGTGGCGAAATGCTAGTGAAATCACTGAGTTACTAAACTTGTCCTCAGTTTAAGTTGGTGACCTCAGCTTCCTGAAAACAATAAGGAAGCCATAGGAAAATAGGGGCAAATGTGGTAAGTAAATTCCAAAGCTGTGGGCTTTACCATGCCTAAGGATTCTAACTAAACTTTTTTTTCTTGTGATATCTGGTAAGCATCAAGAACAAGGTTGGTGGGTGTTTTGAAAAATTAAACAGCCTTGGTTTTTAAAATGCCCACCCTTTGCGGATGAAAAGTTTCAGTGAGGAATGTGTCCTCCAATTACACTGAAAACAATCTGAGGATGTCTTTGATTGACATCCTCGGAAAAGCTGAAAGTGGACAACACTGGTGTGTAGACAAACCAGGAGGAAATTGAATTGGAAATAACAGAGGGAAAAGCAGTGAATTTCTTTCTGTAGGAGTAGGGTCAGCCTCGCAACCCTTCCCTGTTTGGAGGTGCCCGTCATTGGGGCTACTGCCCTCACAACTGGGCATCTTCAAACAAGGAAAAGCCTCTTAAGGCTACCCTTCTTCCTTTTCATATATACAAGATGATGATATAGTGCCCTAATCACGGCATAAGATGTCACTGGTCAGGGACTAGAAGGAACTGTGTTTTTTACACACAGGAGAAGTGTCTATCTTCAGACTCTTTCAGGATTTTTGGTACCTTCCACCTGGCCCTCCAGGTTGGGGACATGTGCCTCAAATTTCAAGAGTGTTTACATGTGGATCATTTTCTTTTGAAAACAAGGGGACAAGTACCTTAAATTCTAAAAGCGTCTAAAGTAGACCATTCTTGTGAAAAATAATTGTTTGAAAAGCAAATTTTGGGCCAGAGTGAATCGACATCTAGGAGTGTTTTTCTAGACAGATGTTCAGGTTTGCATCACCTGAACTCAAACTGACACCTTCTTGGTGGAATATGCACAAAATTTGAAGCGTGGGATCTAGTCTTCTATCAAAACCAAAACCTTGAAAAACATAACTCTTGAACACAGGTTCATTTGCTTTAGGTAGACAAGTTAAACTTTTTTGAACAATTGGTAAGTAGTTTGAACTTTATAGATAATCAATGTTATTTTTTTTGGTAAAACGTTGTACCTATACAATCTCCAATCCAAACTTGCAAATATATGCATTTATTGGAAATTAAAAATGGAATGAAAATGATTTGGTTTGTTTATTTTCAAAAAAAAATTTTGTGCAATAACTTTAAGCTTTGTGGGATCTCATGGACCAAACTTTTTCCCAAAGCAGAAATGAGGCTGCGATTGTTTGGCTATTCCTTCTCAAGGGTGATATTTGTGGGAGATTGTTTGTAACAAGAGACTGAGTCCAATTTTGGACATGGAGAGAGCAATTGCTGTAAAGTGTGAACTTGAGACAAAAAAATTGTTGTAGAATGCAAACTTGCAGGAGAGCAAGTGTGATGCATGAATTGTGAGAGAATATCAACATGTGTGCACCTGAAGTTGTGGGAGAATGATTAAGTGTGCACCTAAATAGTTGTAGGAGGACATTGATTTTGTGGTTATGAAAGATAAATTGTTGTAGAGCATGAACTTGTGAGAAATTGGAATGTGAACTTGTGGGAGAACATAATTTGAAAGAGTGGACAAGCAATTTTGTGCTTTTCATAAGTGTGCAAGAGTGCAAGGTTATGTGACTATTAAGCTAGGTTCATTAATTAATTTAAAAATCTAAGAAATTTAGTTTAGTTGTGATGATCATGTTGTTCACAAGGTTTTTTGGGTGAATGCAACATGTACACATGAATTGTAGGTCCCATTTCATAATAGCTAGAAGCTTAGACAATCTAGACGGACTGGACAATTTAATATAAAAACCTGTCCCAATTCCCAGCCCAAAACAATTAGAAGAATTAAAATGTAAACAAATATAAAGAAAGTTGTCCATTGCCCCTAATAAAGGTTTTTTGGATAATGAAACTAAAAGCTATGCATATTCATAGAAAATGAATCTAGTAGTGAAAGGCAATGGGAAATATCAACTAGGATATATTAAGTTTAAATCAATTTAGTTGCTTGTGTGACCACAAGATAAAAACTCACATTCCATGAATCACAATTGCTTCCACTATGACCCATAATAAATTAACAAGTCCAAACAATTATATTTTGAAAAAATTGAAAAGGATAATTCATGGGGTATGTGGGTCCAAATTTGTTTACTTTGCATTTAAGACTACTATCCTTTTGGGGATTTTTTAATTTTTAATATTTTAAAAAAACTAAAAGATTGTCCTTGGTTTGGTTGTTGGCATACTGGGAAAATATTTTATCTTGAGCATGAAGAAAGGACCATTATGTATCACAATCATAGCCTTGTGTTTGGAATTAAGGTTAAAACATGAAAAAAGAAATGAGTTGAAAAAATGTTTTGGGACTCAAGCATAGTTGTACAAGTGTGGGAAAATATATAAAAAAAAGTGCCAACATTTTCAAGTGGATTCTCACTTTGGGAGTTAAGTTCCATGAATGTGTCAAATTTTTAGTTGGAAAATATTTCAAATAACAAAAATTTATCCAAATTGGGCCTTTTATAAATCATTATAAAAAAATATATAAAAAGATATATTGAAAGTGGCGTCACAATGTACATTTGGGGATTTGAGTTTACAAAAGTTATGAACAAATGAATGGCCAAGAGTCAAATTGACACTTAAACTCAAAAAATAAAAATAAAATGACTTTTTATTGGAACATGCAATATGGTGTTGGAAAGTTTTATTCAAAAGCTATAGCTTTTCTTTTGAAAGCTCATTAATCAAAGTCCATATGTGGGATCTATGGGCTTGTAAAGTTGCAAGACTCATAATTTGATAAAATTGAGATTTTTTGCCATTTCAAAGTAATCATTATTACCAATCATAGAGTGTAATATAAGGAGGAGAATGAGATTTGTCTTAGGATTAGGTTGTGAGTCTTATAAAAGTTTGTTGCCCTTGGCTTGTTTATGCAACCTTTAGGCACCACTTTGCACTAACCGCCCTCTTTCTTGATTTGCGTAAATTATCTTCACCTTGAACTCACATTTGTGAGTTCATCTTAATATCATCCCAAAGCTTTCACACCTTCTTTCTTTATGGGAGTTAAGGAATGCATCTTGACTTTGCATTTCATTACAAAATAAAGTTTAATAAAAGGTTTTTACCCTTTATATCAGTTGACAAATGTAAAGGTGTGTCATTATGGGCACTTTTGTGATGTTGTGTAAAACCATGTCAACATCATTAATTGGAATTTGTGTGAATGCATGCTTTAAGAAATGGAAATGTAACTATTGTGAGTAACTACACATGGGAGGTGCCAAAGGGGTCATATAACACATATTGGAAAGTTGAGAAGTGTGAACATCTTTGCAACTATCCCATGTCTTCTTTATTTTTTGGAAGATTGGAAGTCATGGGATCACAACTAAATGGGCATAAGGATGGTGAACTATGCAAGTTAAAGACACTTTTTGGTTTTTTGGGAAGTATCCATAATATATTGAATCCATGAATATTATTTAAGTAAATGATTAACAATAAGAAGTTCTTTGACTTCATTGGATAATATTGAAAAATTGCGTATTTTAATATGCATTTAGGTACATTTTTTGAAATGCAAGTATTTAATACTGTCATAGTTTTGCAAAATAAAGTTACTTGTACATGAAATAAGATACCAATTATAATTATTATACTTTCAAGTTGATAAAGGCCTAATGTGTATGGATATAGTTTCAACTTTTCATATTGTAATCATAATCTATCAAAGTTTTAGTGTGAAATTATTTTGGAAAATTTAAACAACTACTTGATTTAGAAAATATTTTTCATCCAATTTTCTTATTTAAAAATACTTTAAAATTTATGTTTAACTTATAATAAATTCAATGAAGTGTTTAGTGATTTCATAATGCAATTTAAATAGGCTTTTAATATCTTTTTGAATGTTAATGTTGCAAAGAAACTGTTTTTGAAATTAAATTTTCTTAGGATTATTTTTTTGTAATACTTTATCATGTTTGGACCCAAATGTCCATGAATCCTGTTGCGAATGTACTTCAAGAGATTGAAAAACACACCTTTCACACCTTTTTAAGACCAAAGTGATTGTATAGGAAGTTAATCAAGCCATACATTAGAAGAAAAGTATAAAATTTCAATTAAGTTTTGCAATAATAAATTAGTTGTACCCCACATATACAACTAAAAAAACATTAGTTGCATAATTGAAGCCACATCTAACATATAGTCACAAATGATGACATCATTTCTTATGTTATCATAGTCCTTGGATGAAACATAATGTCAACAAATACGTTTTCATTTGTTGATAATAAATATGCGACTTTTGACTATTTGCCAAAACTTACAATTAAAATGGTCACTTTATTGCCATGTGACACAAATAATGCATTTTGAAATTTTGAAATTAAATAATAAATAAATCATATTTTTATGAAATTTATAATCTCAATAGTCCATATTTGATAGTCTTAAATTGATTCACGTGGCCCATTTGACTTTTGCCATGTGGCATGATAATTGAATTTTGAAAAAAATCAAATAGATAAAAACATTAAATTTGCATCATCCATTTTGGATGGTTATAAATTGTGACACATAGCATAATACCAAATTGCCACATGGCATATTAATTAAAATTTTACAAAAATATATTAAATTACATATTTAGGTAGGAAGGGAAATAAGTAAGTAGGTAGTTAGAAAGATTTTTAAATTTTATTTTAGGTTTAACATTTAAGGTTAAACCTTTTTGATAGGCTCATTCTAAATCTGTGTTTTCAATCCTTCAAATGCATCTCATTATATGGTTTACAAGATTGAAATGAAGTACAAAACATATGGGATAAATTTCTAGTCACAACTTAATCGCATATTAATTTGCAACTAAAAAATTAATCCAATATCCTTTTTTTTTTTTTCTTTTTTTCATGATGTTGTAAATTACATATGCTAATCCTCCCACCTCACATAACCTTTCCACAAATGTTTTTGAAATATAAATTTTTCTTTTAATATTTAAAATGATATTTAAAATCTAAGAAAAATTGTTCGAAGATGTAATTTAACATTTAAGCTCTGAAAATTAATATATCAATTCTGAAAATTTTAATTTGAATATGAAATTTCATAAATTTTATTCTGAAAATTGTTATTTCAATATGAAATTAGATATTTGAAATTTGAAAATTATTTTTTCAATTAAAAAATGATATTCTAGTCCAAAAATTGTTATTTGATTATGAAAATTGATATTTCATTTCTAAAAATTCCTATTTGAATCTAAAAATTGATATTTCAAATCTAAAGATTATTATTTGAATTTGAAAATTCATAGTAAAACTTTTTTTTTTTGGTATTCAAAAATTGTTATTTCAATCTCAAAATTGATATTTGAATTCTAAAAACTTTTATTTGAATTTTAAAATTGATATTTGATTTTCTGAAAATGTTTATTTGAATCTGAAAATTGATATTTAAATTCCAAAAATTTCTATTTGAATATGAAATTTGATATTTTAATTCTGAAAATTGTTAGTTGGAACTGAAAAGTGATATTTCAATTCCAAAAAATGTTATTTGATTCTGAAAATTCATATTTAAATTCTGAAGATTAGTGCTTGAATTAAAATTTTGTAATTTGAATACTGGAAATTATTATTTGAATCTAAAAATTGATAATTCAATTATGAAAAAAATTATTTGAATTCAAAAATTGTTAATTGAATCTAACAATTGATATATCAATTCTGATAATTTTGAGTGGAATTCAAAAATTGTTGTTTGAATTCGAAATTTTTTATTTGAATTCTATGAAAATGTATTTCGATTTGAAATTTTTTATTTGATTTTGAAACTTGATATATCCATTCTGAAAATTATTATTTAATTACAAAAATCGAAATATGGAGTAATTTTCAGCTTTGAATAACCATTTTCAGAATTCAAATTTCTGTTTCTAAATTTGTATAATAAAGTTTCCAGAATTCAAATATCAATTTTCAGATTCAAATATTTTTTTCCGAATTGAAATAAAATTTTTCATAATTACAATTTCAAATTTTAGAATTGAAATATCAATTTTCAGATCCAAATTTCATTTTAAAATTCAAATATTAATTTTCAGAATGCAAATAATAATTTAAAGATTCAAATAACAATTTTTAATTCAAATATTAATTTCAGAATTTAAATGAAAATTCTTAGATTCAAAAGTAATCAAATTCATATAATAATTTACATAATTGAAAACCAGTTTTTTAGATTGAAATAATAATTTAAAGAATTGAGATATGAACTTTCATATTCGAATAAAATATTAAAAAGAAAAAAATTCCTTCTCAAAATAATAATTTTCCAAATAGAAATATGAATTGATTTCAAGTTCATGCAACTCTTTTGAAATTTCAATTGAAGTTTCAAAAAAATTGGGTATAATGGGTATGAATGGCATATTCCATTGCATTTGACATTGTGATCATTGTACTTGTTTTGTCATGGAACAAGGGTGTTACAATAGATTAGTTATGTCAAGGACAAAGAAAGGTGAGAAGGTTGTTGAGAATATTAAAACAAAAAAAAGGTTTTTTTCTGAAAAATAATATCGCCCAACAGCAAAAATTCAACACAAAAACCAGGTTGATAAAATCCTTAGGTTGAAAGCACAGTCAAGTAGACCACCAAGTGTACTTTTTAGCCCCCCAAAAAAGTAAAAGAAAAGTCAGGTAGGGGCTGATGTTGTGCATAGTTTTAAAAGTCAATTTAAGTCACATTGACTTTTCAAAGGTGGTTTCCAAAGGTGGGGTTTTTTGGTTCAAAATGGTCATTGACTCCGAGTAGGCACACAAAGTTGTATATTTTGTGCAGATGAACTATAAAGTGACCTATGTTGCTCCGTTGCAAGAAAACTTTCCTCCATATTCATGCCTGAACATTATAGTGGGGACGGTTTTGGCAACTTGGCATCTAGGGTGAATTTATTTCTCTTGCGGTTTCATAACATCAAGTTTTGTTGAAGGGAGGTAAGGACTTGATGAAAAAAAACTTGTTTGAAAACACATGTTTGTGTCCCACCTCTGGCACGTTTGTAGAGTTTGAAATACAAAATTTGAACGATTGAATAAACATTTGTTGTTTAGGATTATAACATTTTAGGAATTGTTCAGTTATTTAGTTGAGGATATTATTTATTAGTCAGTTTATGCTTCCCATTTTGATATTGTAGTTGTTGTTTAGGGTTTTAATGGCCACCTATTTTGATTTGACGACTAAAACCTTGAAAAGGGAACCACTCATGTTGCTTGATGGCAATGTGAAAAAATCAGTGTTTAGACGATAGAAGGAAAAACTCCAAAGAACTAACGAAACTTTCAAATGTGTTTTTTGGAGTTTGGAGGATTTTTTTGTTAAATTGAAACTGAGTAATTCCCGTCGTGATATTGATTCTAGTGTTGTTTCTCATGAGCAACTTATACAAGTTTTTGGGAAGAGGCATACCAACAAGTTTAAGGTGAAGGTGAATGAACATTTGACTGTACAAGAATGTGATTCATTGAACCGATTGCATCAGGTTGTTTATGCATGTCCTCTAGCAAATGGAGATTATTTTTGGCATTTTCCTACAAGGTTGGCTTGCACAACAAAATGGAGAGAATGTGAATTGGATTTAGTATGCTTTTGATTCCACCAAAGAGTAGATAGATGAGGAGAACCAATCGACAACCACAAATTTTTAAAACCCATTTTGTGGAAACATCATCCACACTAAACAGACATGTGAGGATTTAAGTTTTGATCAAACTGGATTGGGCAAATCAAGTGATGATGATTGTATGGTTTTGGAAGGTTTAAAGCATTTCACAGTTTTTTTGGCTAGAACATCTTACAACTATGAGGAGTTTGTGACAAGATACGAAGTGTAAAAAGTAGGGTTTTGCACGAAAACAATCTCAAATGGCCTTTGAGAAGGAGGCATTGTTTTTTGAAGTGTAGACGTTGAAGGGGAATTTTCTTGATAAACAGAAGTCCCTCAAAGAAGCTCAAAAGGATTTTGGAGACCTATAGGTGAAGATTTCCAAGTTACGTTCCACTCTCAACCTGCCTCCTTTTGATCGCTTTAGTTGTAAAGTAGATTCAATGTTCCCTAGTCCTACATTGTTATAAAAGTCAGCATCCATGGACAACTTGTAGGAGTTGGAATAAGATTATAGGATTTAGGAATTTGTTGTGAAAAGGGAACTTAAGAGAGTTGAGGTTGGGGGGAGATAGTTTACCCTTACCTCTGAAAAATTAGAGTCATGTTCTATAAAGTTGGATTTGTTGTAGCATAAGAGTGTTCAAAGAAAAATCTAGATTTAGGGTTTGTTACATCAAATTTAGTTAATGTCAAATGGTGATGGGGTAAGTAGCAAGCTTCTTCCAATTAAGAATCCTTTGGAATTACCAAAGGGTTTTTTTGATTTTCTTAAGATCAAACATTGTCCCATCTGTGGGTTTTTTTTTGCTTGTTACAACTTATCAATTACGTCTTGTGGATGTACATACCATCGTTTTTGTCTTGCAATTTATATGGAAACCAAATCTGCCAAGTGTGTAAGGCCTAGTTGTGAGAAGCCATTGTTTATGGATTGGATCACAAGTTTTGAGTTTAAACACATAAATTTAACATGGAGGACACCAAAGGTGTAGAAAGGTGTCATAATTCCTACTGCAAGTGCCACCAAAATTTTTGCAGGTTCAAATCCCATAGATTGGAAGCACAAATTAAATCTTCCCTATTCATTTTTTATTGTTTCAGAAATGTGCGGTTCATTTCATTTGTTACTTGTAAGTTGTTTCATGAACATGGTTATATTCAATTAGGTTGTGATTTATTTAAGTAGATTGTGAAGTTGCTAGTTGGTCAAGAGCAATATACTTGCTGGATTACATTTGTAATGTTTCATATGAACATTGGTAGACATGAATGTGTTAGCCATACTTATAAGTTTGGTTGATGTAAAACATTGAACTGCAAAAGTAAACTAGGATTATTTTTATCCTTTTTATTTAGTTGCAAAAATTGATTTACTTGTAGTTGATGATCTAAAAGTCAACTACAGCAAATCAAGTAGATATGGGCTTACATTAGGTTCAAATGTGGGTGCTAAGGTGGAAATTAACCTTGGTAATTCTTGCAGTCACTTTTAGGTACTTGGCTTATTTTGCTTATTGTTATTGACAACAATTGTACAAGTAACAAGTACATGATACCTTCATCAATGTAGAGTTGGGGTTTTTGTAAGTAGAATGGTTTCATTTTTCTTCCTTGAATTCCCTTGTACTATACCTAACTAATTGTGATTCTATTGGTTGACACCACTTTGACCTAGTACAAGTGCTTTTAGGATCAAATTCATGTTTTGTAAGTAGAAAGTTTGGCTTTTCAAATCCTTGGTCCTTTTGTTGTACTTGGCTACTTGTGTTTCTAATGGTTGACACCACATGTACAACCAACAAATACTTTGGATCCAAGTTCATGTAACAACATGGGAGCTAAAACTAGAATATTTACTTTTCATCCAATTGAATTACTTGTTACATAGATTTGAAAAGTAGATATTACCTTCATGTATTATTATAGTGGTTTAATTAGGTTTCCCAAATAGCATTGTTACTTGGACAATTTATTGACCTCCTTGTGTTTCTCCATGTGTTTTTAGTGTAAATTATTATTTAGTTCCAGAACTTGAGTGCTAGGTTTTTCTTTTTAGTTATGTCATTATTGATTATATTAATTACATAGTTTTTTTGTTGTTCATGTTTTCTGGAAGGAAGAAAACAACAACCTTTGTAAATGAATTTAACATGCATACTATGGCTTGGGGTTGGATATTAAACATAATGTGTTTAGAAAGGTGTTTAAATATTGTGGGTGCACTATAATTTGCTAGTGATGTGTTGTTGAACTATGCCCATTGCCTATTAGTGTTAGGCCACTTATAGAATGTTCAAAATTCCTTAACCTTTTTGCCCTTTTTATAAGTTGTTATTTTTTCCATTTCTGAATTCTTAAATTGTAATTTATTTATTTGTGTTCTCTATTTTCTATGGATACGAAATGCAAGGGGAATGTAAGGTTGAAATGGACAACTAGTTCACTTGATTATGGATTTACATATATCCACTTGTGATGTTCCTGCAATTGAAATGTAATTGTGATGTAAATTCAAGGTTTTAGTCTCAACCTAGGTTGTTACAAAATGGGTTAACTAACTTTTTCTAATTGGTTTATGTACGAATGTGTCATATATATGACCATTTCTGTGGGGGAATGACAACGGCAAGTGATCAAGATGCGACACTTGATGTTATGGTGGAGCTTAAAACACCTATGGGTATGCCAATTTCCAAAACAATTGAAATTGTGACAAACTTCAAAGCATTTAAAGCCATGGCAGAGTTCAATGGAGAAGCAATGACAAATGGTGTGGAACATCTCCTTGTCACTTGCTCCCCAATTATGACACCACCCCCAAATGTACATGTTGGTGAAGATTCCTACTTTAATGAATTTCAAGACCTTGGATCCTTGAACCCAATTTTGGACAAAGAAAACATGCAAGTCTTACTGAATCCAACATGCATCTCCACAAGTCTTTCCAATGCCAATTGTCAAAGTGCATTTCCTTTGGATATTGCTAGTGATTCAGAAAATATTCCTAGCACAACCAAACTTACAGAAGTTGCAAAACCATCCCTAGTTCTTGCTTCAATGCCTAGACTACCAAGGGAGGTCAATGGTTCTTCATTTTATGCATAAAGTGTGAAGCAAAACCTAGTGTTAGTAATTTAGGTTTTAAGAAGTAATAATGGATTTGAGAAGGTCAAGGTGCAAAAGCATAAAAAATTAGCAATAGACCATGCAAAAGGATTGTCAAATTTGGAGGCATATGCTAAAAGCAAGGGCAAAAAAGTCAATACTTGAGCTTCCATCAAGAAATAAGATAGCAAAATGGGACTTATATATCATTACTATGCCAGAGGTTGCAATATATATATGTAATGTATTTTCTAATTTTTTTGGGTCATGTTTTGGTAACATGAATTAAGTGTCAAATATTTTACAATATCGCACTTCCACCTAGAGGATGTACATTTTGAGTTTTTCACTTTGAAATCAAAACATTTTCTAGTTCAAATTGCATCATATTTATTAGTGTTTCAAAATTTTATGAAATTGAGTTATTCCAACATTTTGGTTTGTGACTTCAGCCAGGTTGTAACTAACCTTCAATGTTTTTCTTCTTTTCTTGAGTAGGATCTTGGAAATTGTTTCTTCATATCTTTTAATAATTCATGGACTACATGTAATTTCTTCTGAACCTATTCAAATGCTCCATAATTAACACCATAAGCCTTGTAGTGTGTGCATAGTAATCACAAATGTTCATGTTGTAACATCCTCGATTTGTTTTGTTGTTTAGCCACCACCTCCAATTGTGAATTAACTTGAGCATGTTGCAGTTGTTTATCACCTACCAAGTCTTTGTGCCCATTTTCAGCTTCTTTCAATTCTATATTTGCAAGTTATATTATTTCAAAATTTGCATCTACATCCTCATTTGCTTGCCATTATGTTGGTGCAAAATGTACATGTTTTTCTACAGCTAGAATAGCCCAATCCAAATGAATAAACTTAGTTTCTAGACTAGAAAGTACAACCTCATCTTCAACCAAGATGTCACTATAGTTTGATAATCGTGATTCATAATCATCAATTTTCTTTTGCAAGTTTTCATCTTGCCATGCAAAAGACAAACTCTACACAAGACTCCCACATGATACCACCTTTTTTGTGAGTTTTCTCACTTGGACCTCCTAGTTAAAGTCATTTGTGTTTTGTTGCATTGCATTTGTCACTTCATTGGTTGTGATTGGAACACAATAATCTCTCATGTTCTGAACTTCTTTGACAATCTCTTCAATCTAGTTAACTTGAACCTCATCACCCATTCCTTTGTCCCCTACCAGCTTTGGGAGCTCCAAACCATTTCCTCCATCTTCAATGTTTTCTTCCTCCATCTCAATATTAGGTTCTTACCAAATGTTGTTGCTTCCAACATGTTTTTTGTTTGTTGTGCAACTATTTATTTTGGCTAGGTTAGTTTTGCCTTCCTATCCATGTAGAGTTGAGTCCACTTAAAACTAGATTTAAAGGATATATTGCACCCCTTGTGTGCTTGAGAATTTGTACATTACCCCTTAGTTGCAAATTGTGCCCAACATACATCCCGCCCTTTCCTTTTTGCCAAAATGCCCTTTGCAAATACCAAATTGATTTCATTATTGGTAATCACATCCTTTTGATACAAATGGGGCCATAGATCCTCAATGAGTTTAATCAACTCCACATTTGTGTTGTTCTTCTTATACTTGAATCCATTATTGTTGCACCTCTTTTCCCAAACAGCTTCATAATCCTATAGACTAACAAATTTAACATCCATTCGTCTAGGATTAAGTCCCTCATTTTTCAATCCCTCCATTGTAGTGAAATACTCAACACTTAGCATTTGAATCTCACTATTTGCCATCTTGCACTCACACTCTTGATACAACTAAAACCTACTTATAAAACAAGAAGAACTAAGCAACAAGACAAGAACACTAATGTTAAAGACATAATGAGGATTGGAGTTTGGAGCACAACTAACTAAAATAATTTGAGCTAGGCAATCCTAGGTTATGTTGTTGCTTAGTTAAAATTTCAGCATGAATAATTGAAATACTAATGATTATAATTGCCCCAACTAGCACCCCCAATTATTTATTCACTCCTTAACGAGAGGTACCAATAATTAATTGATCATCCATATATTGTTAATCAAACACAAGCTACCATTAATCAAACCCATTGAAGTTTAGGGTTTATTTATAACTAATCATACTTAGGACCATCCAATTGCATGTTAATCATCCACTTTGCATGACATTTGGTGTCATGTAATTGCATGTTGAGACTATACTTTAATTAACCAATTCATGCACAAATTTGGTAGATGGAACCCATTGTGCATAGATAATGAAGAATCTATTGCCATCAAATGGTTCAGGTTTAGGGTTTAAACCTTAACCCATCAATAATTCAACCAATAACTTGAATTTGTCCAACATTCATGCATTAAAGAATGAAACTATGGGAACATTTTAATCTTATAATAGAAGTAAAAAATCAATAGTATCAATATCAATACATTTGCAAAAGAAATTGAAATGAATGTAAGAAATAATACAGTCACATATGCCAAAGCAGAAAAGAAAACTGAACAAAAACATTGAAAAACATCTTTACCTAATACATTAAACAATGAAATACAATAACTATTTTTTAAATTTAATTTTAGCCCAAAAAGCATGTACAAAACTTGACCACTTAGAAATCTAAATATTAATTATCCATAAGAACATCATTTAAACCACTTTGTTCATTTTTTAGTGAACTATAATAAAACACAATAGGCTCAATATCTCCAACACTTGTTGTTTCATTGTATGGCTGGTGTTGTTTCAGGCATGGGTGTTGATGTCTTTTCTATTTGAGTAGTGAATACAAATAATGCTTTGGGCTTCCAAACAAACACTTCATCAATGATGTATGATACATTCCTTTGATATATGTTCCCAAACCCAAAAAAAAACACTTCAACATTTGTAATTTTTTTTCAAGAAGCACATAGTGACCTCTAGCAAAATACATTCCTTGACATATCATAACAAATGCCACCAAACTTGGTATAGCTCAAGACAAAAACAAAGGACTTTCTTTTTTGACCACTCCACAAAGAAAATAATAATTTTTTTACCAACTTTGCCTGTTGGGCTTTTAATGTGCTTATAATATGTGGTCCCCATTGTCCACTAGAAATTCCAAGAGTGAAAATGTGCCCACCACTGTGGTTTTTTTCTACACCATCAACAATAGGACCACTAGTTTTTCCAAGCTTTGCACTAGTAACTACAAAAGGTTGACTTAATTGAGCACCAAGATGTCTTTTAAGGACCAAGAATCAATCCACTTGTAGGAAAGTTTTCCAACAACTAGACAGAAGGTGTTTGAGCCTCTAGTGATTTAGTTAGATTTGTTCATGTGCTTTCATTTCCTCCATAGTAAAAACAAAACCTTCCCACACCTTCAAAGACATGCTGAATTTTGGAAGACTTTTTTTATTCTTACTAAGTAACATGATCACTTTTGATTGTACAACCAATTGAAAATATGTAATAGTAGGGGGTGAGTCAATGAGTAGGGTGTAAGAAGGGTTCTTGCCTTTATGTGAAGGCATTCATTTATACCAATGCCCACCCAAAACCATCTCCCTTACCAAAAATGTATTATTCCAACCATTTGTGAATGTTGCAGGATACTGATATACTAGTTGATTACACAACACAATGTAAAAAGGATCACCTTCCTCCAATTCCTTTGCAACAACTGCATAATTGTCATCCACTTCAACCTTGGCCACCTATGTTTCAAAATCAACATTAGAGTCTAAATTTTTTTCATAATCAATTCTTGCTTCTTAGTTCTGCACCATAATCTCCCTTGCCTGCAAACATAAAATTGCATTAAATGCAACACAATTAGAATTTGTAGAGGATCCAAATCCACATTTGTACTTAACATCATGTACAACTTGGAACCTTCAATTTCGCTAAATACTTAAACTCGTGACAATAATAATTGAAACAACAGAGTTCAAAACATGTTAATAACAAATATACAAAAGCAAACAGACATGATGAAGAGGCTAACTTATGATATGTTGTATGGTTATAGTTATACGAATGTCCAAGGCTTGACATGTGCCTTATGTTCACAAAATTCAGAGTTGTCATCCATACATTATGGGGAAAAACATGATAATTTTCGAAGTTTCAAGAAGGTGATATCAATGTCATCCATTAAACAACTGAGTGCATGAATCGAGACCCAGGTATCATCTCATAATCCCAATTTTCCCTATAGTCCACATCTTCTAGCATGATCACATGAAAATATCAATGAAACTCTCACCTGGCCTTAAGGTACGTTGCATGTTCTTTACCTAAATTTTCTTATAAAATGTAACCACATCTTTTGCATTTTGAAACTTTGATGACTCCATATTTAATTGTTCCTTTCAAATCTCTTGCTTCAATATTACCCCAGCCCCATTATGAATTCCTTTTCCATGGCCTAAACTGAAAAATGACTATACCATGCGGCACCCATGAGGAGGTATCCTGGGTGTGACTGTTTTTGAATGATACCTATTGATGCACTCCCAACTCCTTGAAGGACTCAAATGTGAGTCCAAGTAGAAGACAACGGAAGAGGGAGGAGTCGGGGCACGCTCCTTAGCTCACAACATTTTGAGGGGTAGAGGGGCGTGTTGGAGTTTCGGGATGGGACTAAGAAGAGTTGACAAGCTTCATTCACTCACATGGGCCTGCACACAACCCACACAAAGTGGTTAGTGCATAGTTGGAGCACCCTTGGTGCTAGGATGAGTCACGAGCAACACGGACACATTAGACTCACCACGGCCTGGACTTGGGGGAAGCCACCACCTTCCCCCTTATAGTATACTCTATGGTTAGCCACGGAGCCTACATCCAAATGGCTTTTCTCTCTCGTGACTCCCGAATGGGAGTCTCGAAATCATGCCAGTTGGGACTCCTGCAATTTTGGAGCCCCATAACTTTGCGAGCAAACCTCAGATCACGATCGAGTCTAAGGAAAAGTTGTAGCTCTTGTCGAGAGCTTTCCAATTGTATGTCGCACACCCCTTGTAGCTAAATAAATCAGGTCGATTCTTGACTTTTTCTGGTCGGGAGTCAAATTGGTAGTTTGATTCTCGACCCTTCTTTTGGCCATAACTTGTGTTTTAGATGTCCAAATGAGCAATGTGAGCCCATTTTAGATATCTACATTCCAAGAACTTTCCAATGATATAAATAACGCCATAAGCCATTGAGTTTTGACTCCTAAAATTGCTCTTTGAGGTTTCAAGAGTCAATCGGGACTCCATCTCCCAAAGTGGGAGTTGCCTTGGGAGTGTGAGGGTTCACTCCCTCATACTCCCTCGCACTTTCTCACACTCCTGGGAGTATGTGATGTGACCCTGGGCTTCTTCTTGGTTCGCACCTTTGCAATCTTTTTGCCTTGACTCTCAGGCTTCCTCTTGGCTCGTAACCTTATAACCCCTTTGCCTTGGTCACGAGCCCAAAGCTAGGGTTGCAACACCTATGAAGTCAAACTACCACAAGATGTCAAAACTACATGATGAACTATGAAAGTATTTCATTAAAAATAATTGAAAGTAGTATGATGAAATGTACACATATTGTGTAACATGATACCATGTTCATCATGATTTGAATTGTGTTGCACACCCATTATACCAAACAAGATGCTCATTTGGCCAAATGTTTTTTATAGTCAAGTGAGCCCAATGTAGTGCAAAATAATGTTGAACAAAAAGAGTATCATGGTTATTATCCTCAGAGATATAATAATGATACTCTGTCAATAATTTCTTTTCTCCATTTTCAACACCAAGTACATAATTTGGATTCCATTTATAACATATATGCACAAGAATGGTGATTTGAAAAGAATGCCATTTCTTGGATTTCATGATAATCTTCGAAAATGTAGTTTTGTGTAAAATCAATTGCAAACAGTATAGAATCTTTTGGAAAAGACCATACATGTGTGATATTATTCATCTTGAAAGTGATACACATAATTGTGATAAATGAACTTCTTTAATCTAGGTCAAAGGTAATCCAAGAATACCTTTGTTGTTGACTCTTTATATTGCAAGCGCAATACAAAGTTGTCTTACTAGCATGAGTTTTACCATGCAAAACTTTTTGGTAACATTTCAATTGCATAAGTGATGTCGAGTTTGCATCCTCCTTTAAAGGGCAAGTGAAGAGCATATCTACACCACAATCTTCACAATCCCCTTTCAAACATAGCTGCTAATGCCATGTTACATCATCCAGAGGACATAACACTAATGTTCAAAAATCTATACACTTTTCTATCATATAGAGCACATTACTAACATTGGTACAAATGTCACAATTACACTCACAATGTTTTCCTTATACCCCTCATAATGCCATCCTCATATTATTGAACCCAAGCTTGAGTTCAGCCATTTCCACATGGTATTTACAAGCGCAAGTATTCCTTTCCTTTAATTATTTAACATAAAACGACTTCAATTTTTCAAATGCATGTAGGCCCACCTTGCAACCCTCATGTTCCTTCACAAATTGGGTGTAGAAATCCAACTGAATTCAACAAAAAAAAAGCTTATTAATACATTCTGATGCCTAAATACAATAGAATCAATCCTATAAGGATGCAACATATGTTAACAAGTGTTCTATTTCAAATAAATTAAAATAACTAAGTAGACCAGTTAATAATTCCTAACAAACAATAGAAGTAATTGAAGAACCAATAGTTAAGTAGAAATTAAAATAAATATTCAATTTGCGAAGTAACTATGCAATGGCTATCCAATATAACAAGTAGTTGATGAAGAAGAAATCAAGTTGAAGCAAGTGATTTTGCTTACCTTCAAGGAGCTATTCAAGAATTAGCTAGGAGCTAGTAGATGAGGAAATGACTTTGCCTATCCATCAAATAAATGTCCAAAAGTTACCTAAGAAATGATGAATGGACAAGTGATCCTACCTACCCATCAAGTAACCATCTAGGAGTTAGCTAGGAGATTATAGAGAAGAAGTGATCTTGCTTACCCATTAAGTAGTTGTCTAAGAGTTAGCTAGGAGACAATAGACAAACAAGTGATTTTGCTTGCCCATCAAGTAATTGTCTAAGAGATAACTAGGAGATAATATACAAACAAGTGATCTTGCCTACCAATCAAATAGTTATCTAGGAGTTAACTGGGAGATAATAGATGAATAAGTGATTCTACTTACCCATCAAGAACTTATTTAGGAATTGGGTAGGAGATAATAGATGAGCAAGTGAATCTACTACTAATCAAGTACCTATCTAGGAGACTTGTGGCTAGGAGATAATACATGAACAAGTGATTTTAGGTACGTCCCATCAAATAAAATAACATGAAAAAATACAATCTTATTTGGCTTCCACTACTTGGAATTCTACCCATTTTGTTGTTTCTTTTACTTCCAAGGCACATTACTTCACACATTTCCTTTCAACTATGAGTGTTTCCTTCTCTAGAGGCGTGAATTTCTTGTTTCTTATATTGCCCATGTTCATAGTTTGATAGTTATTTGAAAAACTCGAAATTTAAGCTATCCCAACAAAACTACACACATTGAGAACAAACAAACATTGTTTGTCCACACTCATAAGATTTGGCAACAACATTTGAATTCTCTATTATTGCGAGACCATGGAGACAACATGTCACAGAAACACAAAAAATGCAATGGATTTCGTAACTAAAATTTTTACAATGATTTAAGTTGTTTCAATTGATATTGATCATCAATCCATGCACCGTTCATTGATTATCCAAGATCTTACATCTAGACTGTCAAATGGCATTGGTACATACAAATCAATGAAAAACACAAGAAACATTCGAAAGCCATATGAAAAATATGTCTTAATAGGGGAAAGAATTGAAGCATCGATGTTTAGGCAGGATTTGAAAATTTAATGCCACTTTCATTATAACGAAAGGTGTCCCTATACGCCAAGTGATTTTACTGGATTTTGAGTGAACTCACTGGTTGTAGTGAATGGGGACTAGTGAAAAAGTAGTGAATTCATTGGTCTAGTGAATAGGGATTAGTGAATTACACCACATTTTGTAATAGTGTTTTCTATGTCAATAGTTATTTGTTTAGATACATTCGATCCTTGCATCTACTTTTCTATTATGCCTACCATATTTCAACACCAAGTATGAAGTTATGAATTATGGAATTAAAAAAATTCTACGCCCTCCTTCACATTAAAAGGCTTCTAGCAAAATTTGTTTCATAACATTTGGACATGTAAAAGTAGGTTGAAAGTAAATTGAAAGTAGATTCCAAAATTTCAATAAATTTATATTTTGGATTTTAAAAAAAAAAATCACTTATATATTCACTTATTCATTCATTGCACAATATGCACCACATGAATATGTAGTGAAACCCATAAAAATCCATAGATTTTAATGTAAAAAATTTATTTTATACCTACTTGATTAGAAATAAGACATTTTGATAGGTTTGTTTGTTGAGTTGAAAGTAGGTTCGTTTTCATTTTTTTCCTTGCATTTGAAGATATGAACATATAGCCATACAAGTTTTTCATACATTTATACAAAAAAATAAAAATGAAAACATTTTTTGATGCATTTTTACATCATTTTTTGATAAGCACCTAGTTTTTAAATCCTAGAAGATCACTTTTGTGGCCTATTTGACCATGCTTTCACCTTTTAATATGTTCATAATATATAATTAATCTACTCATAATTAATGCATATTGTACTCCTAATAAACTCTTTAAATATTCCTTTAATGCAACCCCAATACACTATAAAAATGTACCCCAAATTTAGTTATAATACACCTTAGTGTATGTCAAAGGGCTATGTAAATGACATATGGTTGTGATTAATATTGAACCCAAATGAAACTAATGGAATATATGAACCATTTTTGGATGAAAACAATTTCAAAAGTTGTCCAAATGAAAAATTGAATATGTTGATAATCACATGGTAGTCACAACATAGTCGCATTTCACTATATATAGCTAGAACATTGATAATTAGTTGTAAAAAAAATCAAATATAGTAGCAACCAACACATAGTTGTATGTAATCACAAAAAGAATGGTTGCATATTACAAAATTTCTTTTAGTAATACCTTTTTATTTGCATTAGGTGGTCGGTGACTTACATTTAGATAGAAAAATACACTTGACATTCAAATATGTATTTTTTACAAGTTTAATGTACATCATTTCATGTAGTTGATCTATTCCAACTTAGAAAACCATAATACATTACATTGTTGGAGTTGGAATAGAGGACCACATGACATCACACTTACAAATAATTTTTCTCAAGAGGAGGTGAAGAATGTTATGAATGATCTGAAACCTCTAAAATTTTCTAGGCAAAAATATGGTTGTAATATTGTAAGTAAGGGATGGAATGACATATAAAAGATGTAAGTCATTAACATCTTGGTTTCATCTTATGAAGGCCATGTAAGTTATTAGATGCAATTGGTACATCACATATTTTTAGAAAACATTTGATAATAGAATACATTTTTGAGCATATAAAAAATGCCATTAATATCATCAAATTAAATAACATGGTACTGGTCATTATAGATAATTCATTGAACTACATATTAGTATATGAGACTTGTTTGTTGGGTGAAGATGTGATACAAAAGATGATTTGTTTATTATCAGGTTCATCACCAAAAAACCCAAGAAAATAAAAATTTAATATTTGATCTTTTGCAGATCTTGAATTATGAAAGTATGCCCAAACAAGGTTTCTAGTGCTTCAAACACTAAATTCAAAGTCTATTTAGATTTCAACATTAAAACAAATGGTAGTTTTTGATGCTTGGAAAGCATAGTTAGATTGGCACAATTGAAGCAAGAGAATTCAAGAATTTGATTTTGATTTTTTGGAAGGAGAGTTCACATTTATCATCAAGTGGATCTTCAATTATTTTTTCCAATCTTTGAATGCTATAGGTTCTATTTTGGAACTTGCAAGATGGCGAGATTGGATTATGAATATTTTATATCCATTAATTGTTGAGCAAAATGCTATAGAAAATAGAATTTTAAAGTTTTGAAGGAAGTATCCAATTGCATGAGAAGCAACCTTGTTACGAGAGCCCATGTTGGCATCATTGGTATCATGGTGGAGGAAATTCAGAAGAAATGTTCCAAAATTGCCAGCATTGGATAAATATGGGGAAATTTATCTTAGGATTGTAGTTCCTCAATTGCTAACCAGAGCTCAAGTTCTTACTTTTGATTTATTTAGATCAAAAGGTGCAACAAACTGAACTTTTGCAAATAAAAAAACTTCTCTTTGTTGCAGTTAACTTAAGAGTCCAGTGGAAAGTATAGCAGCAAGTCATCCTTTGAAGGAATTTTTAATCTTGATATATGACTAAAGTCCATACTCTACCCACATGGGGTGAGAGAAGAATGGGTATGCTTTACTTGTGTGAGGATGTCAAGTGCATGAGCTTGCAAGGAACGAACAACATTGACAACGGATGACTAGTTTCCCTTCAACCTTAAATGGCTCCAAGTCTAGGTATGAGTAATTTCTCATGAGATTTAAAACAGTTTTATAATGATTCAAACTGTGGCAAAGAGGAGGAAGATGAAGAATTGGACTCTCGATAGAAGAAGGAGAACAATGAGTTTGACCATAGTTTGCACTTGTATGAATAAGTTGTCATAGCAATTTTAAGTAAGATCTAAATAGTTCATACTCGCTTATTTTCAAACACAATATTTCTAAATTTGGAATCGAAAATTGACATGTAAATTTATGACTTTTATTCCCCCTTTTAAAGCATTCTAAATGCAATCTTTTGAAACGACCAGAAACGTTTTGAAACATCATTTGGACACAAGTTTTCCGACTATGCATCAATCTTAGGTTCTTGAATTTGAAAAAATGTGTCAAAACTTGAACTACTGTCCAGAAATTTGAAGACCTACACTCAAACCTGCAAGTCTAGATCTAACCAAACAAAACAAACTTAAGCATCAAAATAGAGACTGGAAAGGTTCTCCATAAAAGAAGAACCAGCCAACAATAGTCTGAGTTCCCCCAAACGAGTGCTGGTTTGAGTCGGGGTCAATGGAACCTGAACCAGGCTCTGGTTTAACAGTGCGAATTGGGGAACATGCCAAAGCTGGTCTGAACATGGAGACTAAACCTCACTTGAGGATTTGTTTTAGAAATGTGGAAAACACATCAGAATCACATGCAAAATCACAGAACAAAGTTGTGATAGTGGATCTCATTCAACCTGCATGCACAGATTTTCAATGGTGAAAATTTCATTTGCAGGTTCAAACTCTAGACAGATGCAAAGTTCACAATCAGGATGTACCCACCTGCGTGATGTTGATATATTGAGGCTCTCCTATCTCAAGCTGGAGGTCCACCTGCAGCGTTGAAATAGATTTCCAAGATCCCTCTTGCGCATGCAAATGCAATTCAGCAACTTATAAGAAAACTGTCCTGTACACTTGATCTGTAGCTGCTATTCTGCCCCGAATGATCTTTCATGGAACCTGCAGCATGATCATCATGACACGGTGCATGCATCCTCTGGTCGAGGTTGCAATAATCAACCGTGCGAGCTGCAATTATCATTGGGTCGCTACACATATGCAGCTTTGACTTGTCCAATATGGTGTACCGCAAGATTCGTGAACTGCTTCCTGTTAGATCCATTACAGAATGTGCCAAACATGAACTGAATATGTTGTACCAGAAGGAATGACATCATGTTACGTACCTCTAGAGAGATTCCCCAAAGTTGTTGGCTATGTTGTCTTGAAAGCATCCTGCAGAACCCTGGCCGTAATCTTGTCGATCATGTTTGTTCTAGTATAACTTGAGAGTTGAACCCCTTGGTCGCACACAACTTGGCACGAATCTCTCACGACCCCTATGAACTCAAAGATTACGAGTCATGAGCTCTAAAGCTAGAGTATAGAAACAGAACCAGTTAACTCTATGTATGATGCAAAGATCAACATGGACCGTGCAACCGAAATGTATCATACTGGGACAAGGTCTAAATGAACTTCTAACACACCATGTTCACTAAAGCTGGTGCAGCATTGGGTCATGCACAGCTCATCCGCTGACATTTCTCGTGATGAGCAAGGAAAAAGAAGTAGCCATGAAGGAATGAATCAGGAAGTACAGCAATGAGAAGGAAGAAACTGAAGACCTAGAATAGATGCAGTATGAAACTAGAATAGAAACCTTGGCACTTCGTATTGCCCAGGCTACTTTCAACCCATAATCACATTGATAAAAAAAACAGTGTATCTCATGCGGCCACGAATCTGCTGCATCTAGCGGGAAGAGAACAGGGAGGCGAGCCGGACGGCCCAGGGACTGTGATTATACACCTAGTTCATGAGTCCGAGTACAAGAGACAAGTGAGCGAATCGTGCCAAGCTATGGCGATCAAGAAGCTGCACTGGTCAACGCGTAACAGGATCACAAAGCAGGTTAGGAACAAGCTGATGAGCCTGAAATCATCATCGAATAAAATGATCGAAAAACTCCTTTCCCCAAACTACTTGCAACTGCACCTACAATATTATAGCACTTTGGCACTGGCCATCATCCATGGGTAATCAATACGACTGCTGCACAGTATAAGTCGAGCTAGTTATCATCTGCAAATACTGAATGCGTAATCAATCAACCCCAGCACTGCATCAAGGACGTCAAGTACTGGGTACAGAGATTCTATAAATCAAGGACGTAATATATTGTTGAATCCAGCCTCACGTGAGCCAGAATATTGGATCAAGATTTCTGAAACTTTATCAGTGTTGCAGTAAGTGTATATCTGTGTGGTACTTAGCCCTTATACTAGCTAAGGAACTAGAGTTTGACTACTAGGAGCACATGGGAAAGCTCAGCGACACTACTGAGAAAACAACCAAAGGAACAAGGAAAACGACACAGACACACATGTGCAAACTTCACACAAACATATAACACATGCACACACGTGAACACAAGAGTGTACATCCACACATACCCTGCAGAGAGAGCAAGAGGAGAACTGAAATTTGGAGAGAAGACTAGAATTGAAGTGAGGAAATGAAAGGAGAATCTGAGTGTGCAGAGAATGGAATTGAACTGCCAGAAGCTAAAGAGCAGTTTATGAGCATTCCACTGGTGGGAAGCAGGGCTAAGTAGTACTGGAGAAATACAAGGACGGCAGGTACAAGTTTACCAATTTAGTACTGAGAAACTGAGTAAGAAAAAGGAGATGAAGAAGGTGACTTGATGATGATAGTGCAGCTTGGGCAGTACTTCTAATGTGCACCTACATAGTTTTCTTTTGTAGGTATAGGGGACACACTTGGATTTTATTTTTTAAATATTAAATGTTGTTGTGAGTTAAGGTACAACAATAGGATCTTTGTCAAACACTTGCCTGGATGGGGGGAAACCCCATATGGGCCTTAGCCCATGTGTGTCTTAGCATTAACAATAGCTTATGGGTCCCAATCATGTGGTCCTTCGGGACCGATCCATCCCCCCTTCCTCACATGTGCAACTTAGCATTAGCAATGGCCTAGATTACCTAGTCGTCTACCCCATTGGGACAAATCCATCCTTCCCCCTCCTCCCCCAGGTGTGCCTCTTATTAGCACATTAACAATAATGATATATAGCCTATAATCAATGTGTACCTGCGGATACGTGGGACATGCTGATCTGACTGGGAGATGTTGATGAGTGTGCCACGACAGGCCAGGACACTAGTTGAGGGGTGAGCACTGAGGAGAGAGTGTAATATTCCATTGTCTTTTGCCAAGAAAAGATACTTTGAAAAAATTCTTCAAGATTTCACCTCAGGATATGATTGAAGTGAAGGTGTTTTCCATTTTCAACCTTCTTGATAATTTCCTAAGGTGAAACCAATGAAACCAGGCCTTACTGGCTCTAAGGTAAACACAGCAACTTCTTCAGGTATTTTTCATACTATTGCACACATGAATCACAGAAGTTAACATGTGGGAGCTTTCTTGCTCAGTGTATTGGAGAAATGGTCCAAGCTTGCTGCATTTGTGTACAGCCTGGCATTGTACAGACACCAAGCCTGCAAGATGGCTCTGAGCCTCACCATATTGGAGCTGAAGGAGGAATCATTGTAGAAGATTATGAGCTAACTTACCAAGATCAAAGTTATTGCGAAGATAATATGTTATCATTCATATTATTGATTAGGCTTTATGATCTTACAATTAACTACTGTTTCAATCCACTATTGGAACTTGTCATTTTAGATGTAACTAGTACCAAAAGGCGGTTGATAGATATGTGGCACACAATAGTTCACATAACTATTTTAAAATTAAGCACATTATGTTGCAAATAGTTTTCAGATAGGTGACCTCCTAAAATGACAATGTTGTGAACATTGATAAAGCCCACCTGGTAGAAGGTACCACAAGGAAATGACATAAGGAAAGTACTTTCAGTGGGTTAGTGTGAAGTTTTGAAAATACATTCTATCCATAATCACCAACTAAGTTGGAGTATCAGCTAAATCATTGAACCATCCAGCTTCAAGGGGGGACCAAGTAAAGAATTGGGTAAACCATGTTGACTTCTTTCACATGAATCTTGTGACCACTACTAAAATGAAAGAATAGCCTTGAGAGTGAAAAGACTGTAGTCATGTCAACTGATCAATAAGCTTTAGATTCTCGTTCTTTGTTAGGTGTAATCTGAAAGTTTCCTTGGCTATGCTTCTGGGCTTGGTTTGTTCTCGAGAAAATTTTGCATATTTGTTGATGTCTAACCTTATTACTGTTTGATCCGGAGTAAAGAAAGATATATATAATCAAGTCACAATCATAATGTTAAATGTGATGTGTCGAAAGCTTTGGTAAGCAAGCTCAAGCCCTTTGCTTTGTTTGTTCATTCCTATTGACACATGTAATTGGGTACGTGTTGTGATTTCTAATAATAGATGTGGCTTGCATCCAAAAGTTCAAAACTTTGTTCTGAGCTCGTCAGAAAAAAAGCATATTCGAAACTTTAACTTTGGATACTTTCACGATAGAAGATTCTAAACTTTAGATATTCCTAAACCAATAGGGCTCTTACATTTGTCTAATAGACATAAATTAAGAGGACTTTTGGCAATGCATATATGGTATAAAAAGTGAGGCTATTGGGAACAACATGGGACATGCATGAGGTGGTTGACAAAATGACCTAGAAATGGAAAGTTATGAAAATTTCAGAATTATTTTTGTGAACCTATTTCTGTTAAAAAAATAAAAATAAATTCTTCTATGCCAGGTCCAATAGAATTGGGCAGCAAGTTTGAATGAAAAAAAGCATTCCATCTTAGAGACATAGTACAATTGGGGACTCCTTTTATCTACCTTTCTTGACTTAAGTGTAGGGTGAAGCACCAGGGGGAGGGCATTCTGAAAATATGGGGCCTAGGATGAGGCCATAGTGGAGTCCAGTCCTGCATTTGGGAATCTCCCCCCACCAGTGGGCAAGTTAGCCTTTGTACAGCATGAAACAAATGTTATGAGGTAAGGCTTGAGGTGGGGGCATTCCCTGAATAAGTGGCTTAGGCCAAGGTAGTACCTTAGTCTGGCCCTCCATTTTGGGAATGCCTCACACCCATGGGCTTTACCTTCATAAAGCACCGGGCAAAAGTCATCATGAATTTAAACATACATGAAGATAATGAGGCATAGGATGGGAAGGCTCCTTAAACCTACTTCTTAAGAGGGGGAGGCATCCTACACATATAAGTAGGCATAATTTTGTTCCCACTTTTAAGGAGTAGGTTTGAGATCCTTTTTCTTTAGGAGGGATATTTATGGGCATATAAGGTGCCCTCCAAATATACTAGGTTGGAAATTTCCAATGTTGGCTAGATCCCACATTTTAAGGTTAAGTTTAGGATACCAATAAGGCATATTATGTAAGAAAATTTTAATACATTGATATGAATCAAATTTTTTTACCCATTTATTTGTTAAGGCAGATACATGGATTCAAATTCAATTTTGTTCCTATATCAAATACAAATTTGCATGTTTTTATATTTTAAATAAACTTTAGATACATACAAAGGTTACGTAAATTCAAAATCTAAATGATTACATTTTTTTCCAATCACATGAGACCATACAAATTCCTAAACCAAAATAATGTGTAGTAGAGTTGAATCTTAAAAGAACTTTGCCCATTGCAATTCAAATTGCCTATTTCAACCACATTCCAAACCTCACCCCAATTGCCATACACCAAAACCTAACCTTTACAATAGCTCACTAACCCATATTCAATTCCTATAAATTATGTCCTTCTCGGCTTCTTGAGAAAATTTGCTATAGAATCCATATCATGTTAATGAAAACAAATCATGATTCCTTGGTTGCTAAAAAGAAAAATAAAAAGAAAAATGAGTAAATTGTATACCTATGCAACCTTAATCACCATCCATATTCAACGCTTCAAAACATTCAACAACTTGGATCAAATCATAGTTTTCATCCACCAAAGACCCTTTGCTTTTCAAGTAATCCTTCAAGCCAATTTTATTGGCAATCAAGGTGGAGTACATAGATCCAATGTTTAACCATTGTGATGATTCAATAAAGGTTCCCATTTGTAAATTACATTGTCACAAAATTGTCAATACACTAACAAGATTAAACATCCTTTTGGATTTAGTTGGGACCTTAAAATGCTAAAAATTTGTTACAAAATGCCACATTTGGAAACGACCCTTCCTGCTTGTGCCACCAAGCAAGAAAATCCTCACATGTATCTAGGAATACGGATAACCTCCTAAACAAGGGTGAAAGCACAATACAATGTATTTTTATGGAAGTCATAATGGTAATTTTTTTTGGGTTAATCAAATATTCTTATATACAATTCAAATGCATTTGAAATTATTTTTAAAAATAAGATGAAAAAGTGAAACTTATATTTCTATCTTCTCAAATCTAAAACAATACACCTAAAAAATCAATACTCAAGATGAAAAATGGACTTTATAATGTATGATACATTTAATGTCATAGTTTTAAAAAATTAAAATTATGAATTTTTTTCTTTTAGTGGAATTGGAAGACATGTTCAAAACTAGGTTTAACCTAATTTGAAAGCTTATAACGCTTAAAATGAAAAAATAAAATAACAAATGTCCTTTCATTCTTTTTAAGATTCAAAATGAAGACTTTATAATTATAAAAGATCATAGTCTATTTAAACATCTAAATAGATGTTTTCAAAGCCCATATATTTTTAGAGATGCTTTAAAAAGGTTTAAATTAGGGTGATATGAACTTGGGCATGGAAAAAAATGTTAATTTCAACATCATATTGATGTTAGTATTGAAAAATAAATTAGATTTGGATTTTTTAAATGGATTTTCAACCACCCATTTTGGTCCACCCTAATGTGCTTTCACCCACAAAAACAACTCCCCAACAACAAATGTTCATTTGAAGATTCCTTAAAGGATGTTTTGGAACCCCAAACATATTATTGACATTTTCAAGCTCATCATCATGCAATCTAATAGGTGTGCATGCTTCAATAATAGGGTTTAGGTGATCAAAACATGCTAGGAGAAGGGGAATGACAACTTTCAAATCATATTAAGAAGTAATATAAATTGCATTTCCACATCCCACAATATTTTCCACAATTTGTAATGATTTGAATTGAGGATTCAACATTATGGCAAATATCTTATGAATTTAGTCTAAATAAATAAAAACTTTCAAAAATTATAGAAAAGGTTTTAGATACTTCACAACTTATTAGTGTATGTTTATTTAAAAGAGGAAGAGTTTAAAATCAAATTGGCCCAAAGTTTCTATCCTTTTTAATGTTCGCATCATCTTAACTTCCAAGTTTCCAACTTGATTTTCAAGATAATGGTAGTAGTTAAGACATCAAATAATAATACCAATGGCCTCAGGATTGGTTCATCACGCAAGCTATGACAATAAAGTTCAAACAAAATGAGATTACCTATATAATAATCCACACATGGGCCTTAAAAACTCTTTGTTATAAAGAATCATTTGCCTTCCATAACATGTGATGATGGCATGTTTGAATTCCAAGGTCTTTTCAAATATAATGACTTTGGATACAACTTCAGTTTTGATAAGGGTCTTAAATTCAATGCATCCCACTTCAATGCAAGTCTTTTCCCATTCTTGGTTCTCTTTCTCATATTTCTTTGTCCATGTAATTGTCTTTTGTAGAACAATTTGTATTTCTTTCACATTCATCTATGTCAAACCTACAAAACCTTTTTCATTGTTTGTAACATCACATGACTAAAACATGTACCTTTACAAACTTTAGAAAGATTCAAAAGTTCACAATCAATGATTGAGCACAACATCAATGCCATGGATGTCAAGTTGTTGCCCTTGCCTTTTACATATGCAATCACATAATGCATCAAAGCAAATTTTAGAAACAAAGATTCAAATTGTATAACGATACTTCGTCAAATTGTTTCATTCATTTCAAATAAACTCACAATAATATGCATAGGGGTCCAAGGTTTATTCAAGAAATTTATTACCAAGGAAAATGTATCCACACCATTTCTAAACATCTAGAAATCAAAACTTATAGAAACAATATTTTTAGATGCAAGGTTCAAGAGTACGTGCAAGTTCATGGTTTCTTTTACCATTGTAGGCAACATTTCATCGATAAGAACTATTTGAAAAGGAAAGTAAATTAAAAGACATCAACGTACCACTAACCTTTTTAACCAAATATTTTCAATAATGGAAAGCACCTTGTAACCTTTGCAAATGTAGAACATTAAATCTCGAAATACCATCTAATATGCCTCATCATTATTTTTATAAGGTTTTGTGAACCCAAAGGTGGTAAAACTAAATGGCCCAATTCTTTTCTTCCGTGGTTGATGTAAATGATTCACATTAGTGGCCTTTTTTGAACATTGTCTTTTCTACTACCTACAACTTCCTTTGAGCAAACAACCTAGGGTGTGCACAATCCAAATGTGTTTTCATGGGAATAATTTTATTAGTTTTGTAATACTTAATAAGCCTTTTTTCAAAATTGATCTTTAGTTATGATAAAACATCAATAGATGTTTGTTTTGATTTGTAAACAATACATTGCAAAATTTGCAACTTTAAAATATCTATAGGCAAATCATCATTTATAGTAAAAAAATTTCCGAAAAAAGTAAAGTTTAGTTATGTGATTTCTAAGTTGCAATTTGAACTTGTATATCTACAAGATGTGTCATGTCAAATTGAATCAAGTAGTTTCATTCTAGATAAATGTTTTCCACATCCAAAATGTTGCATGTCATGTTCATGGTCACATTTTCAAACACACTTGTGTTCCATTGACCCCACCAACATTTTCAATGATGAATGTGTTATCTTTTGCAACTATGTTGTAAAGTTTGAACACAACATGACACACAAGCTTGGATAGGACACACATAAAACACATTAAATACCTCAACCTTGAACTAAAACTCTCTAGCTTGAGAGCTTGCAAATTTAATTAAACCTCACAACCTTGTGACTTTCAATCTAAGACCTTTCAAACCTTGCAATTTCAAACTAGGAACCTCTTGGATTTGTGACTCTTGACCTTAGATTTTCAAATTTCAAACTATGTGGACCATAGACTTCAAACTCAAACCAAACTCAACACTTCTTGAACTTTGAAGAGACAACAAACCAAAAAACATGACATTGAAAAATGGATTGGAGATTTGGGAATTTGACCTTCATGTGCAACAAGAGGATTGATCGCAATGGAGGTGCAAAACACTCAAATGAAAAATGTGTAAAGAAATGAAATAAAAAACAAGGTGTATCAACTTATTAGATTTTTCATTGTTTTTCAAGGTATGTTTTACATAGTTGTCACATTAAGCTCTAGTGTTGGCATTGCATTTGCAACTATAATCCTTAATTTTTTTGCATAAACTTTCCCAACTTTGAATTCTCTAGATTACTTTTCAAAAGGAAGAGCCTAGGCCCAAGATATTGTTATTTTCATGTTGAAAGTTTCTCAACCAAATGCAAAGGGTTACAAAATGCAAGCCTACTTAAATGACTAAGGGCATTAAAACCCCTTGAAGCAAATTGCAAAAGTGCTTAAATGATTGAAGTCGTTGAAATTGTTTCAAACAAACTATGATGCAACAAAAAAGCTTGATAACCCCTAAACTCTAGTAACTTGTAAGGGAAAAAAGATAGGAAACCCTTAAGCCCTAACCCAAATATGCATATACATGTGCATATATGGACCTTCTAAACATTATATGAAGGTTATGCATAGGATAGATATTCATATTCAGGTTCTTATAAAAAGTTACCACTAGATATGCATATTGTAAGGTCGCACTTGAGATGGATATACGTATACACCAAAATATATACAAAGCTAGGTTTCCTAATTATAACCTAGAATGTTAAATATGGGAAAATGGTCAAAATTTGAATATATTATGCATATCCAACTATTATGCATGTTGATAATTGACATCCACCAATATATCCAACCAACACCAACAAAATTTTCAAGTGTTTTACGAAGAACTAACACATATACAAATTTGCAAACCATGAAGGGATGGGGATGGTTCTTATGCCTATTGCTTAAGAGTGAGAAAGATCTTACACCTACTTATAGACCTACTTATTTAGGAGATATCTTACACCATTTATCAGTAGGCATGAAATCTCTCCCACTCTTAAGGGGTAGGAATAATATCTCTCCTCTTTTCTATGAGGTAGGGAATTAAAAAATACAAGCAGGAAATCTGCTGGCATGCTGGATTGGGCCACTCTCGCATATTTGTCTCAATTAAATAATCTCCAAAATAGTCCTCGCCTCACTTTAATGCAATGTGAACTAGCCTGCTGTGACTGCCGTGAGATTGGAGCTGACCCAAGCATTTGCCCACAAAACCCAATTTGAGAGTTGTAACTTCAAGGTTAGTAGTCCATGAGTGTAGGCCCACAGGAACAAGCCTTCCCAAACATTGAGTACAAAAGGTTTTTCATTTGAATGACAAAAGATTTGCATGTGCATGGTGGAAAGTCCCTTCAATTGATGAAAGCATTTTGTGTGTAAGGAGGTGCTTTCAAATACAAAGAGGGACCTATGCCTTCACCTTCACTTGGAGTGCTTTATGTGTAGGGTAATGCCACCCTCAGGTGCCCACTATTTTGGGAACACTCCAGCCTGAGGGCATCGTACAACAAAAAAACCTAACACATTTTTAGTTTTAAAAATTTTAATCATGATACCTGATAAGTACCAAATGGGTACCCACCAGGTATCACAGTAAAAGAAGTAACATGGGCATTTTCAAAAGTGGGCAAGCACTTCGCTTTTTGAAGCGCCTGCTCACTCCTGACAACACATTACTGGATATAAGGCGTCCTTTGTTTGCGCACGGCTGCAAAATGCACTGCAGTGTAGGTGAAGGGTCTGAAGATGCACAATGTCCCATGGACAATCTGATATAATCTGTTGCCACCTTCTTGTCAGCACCTTGTAGTTTTGTAACATGCTCAGGACACAGAAGGCAAGCACGAAGTGCTACGTCGTGATGTACTTATGAAATAAGTACGAAAAAAGTGCTGCTTCCAGTCTTCAAGTCCCTAGATAACAGGGTGTACCTTCCAGTGTTTTTATTTCCATTATTTTCATATAGAAACATTGGCGAAATTTAACCCAAAATTTTTAGCAAAGTTGGTGGAATTTTCACCCTGGAAAAAAAAGCCTCCAAAATTATCCCAATTTCTTTGTCGAAAAATGACGAAAATTCGCCAGAAAATAAAACGCTGGTCACTTCCCATCGGTGTTACTGTTCCTCAAACTCTTGGATCTAAAAGAATCAGAAAAAGCTGCAACTCTGATCAACTATCTTCTAAATCTCCTGAGAACGCACGTTGTGGCAGTTTGGACACAAATTTTGTCATTATCACTTGGTGGCATCCAACAGGGAGACTGCAAAAACAATTTTTCATTGATGCATTGGAATGTATTTTAGCATGTGCCATGGTTACTCTTATCTCATTGACCTGTGTCTAACGCATTTAGACTTTTTTAAAATGCTAAATATATTGACTATGAAAACTTTAGTATGTTATTGTTACGTGATCTAGACCATAAATAAATCATAACCATTTTACAATTTGATAACCCAAGGCACTAATGCAAAACCACAAATGTGCCAAGAATTGCTAGGTATTCTTCCTTTAAATTTTTTTTTAAAAAATGAGTTGAGGGATTAGAATCTTTGTGAAATTCTTTTTTTCAGCGGGTTGTACACAAGATATCAAATTAGTGGATTTTAAAAATAATTAAAACCCCTTTATTAACATTTTTCTTGTTTAAGAAATACCCTCATTACCAATTTCCCAAGGCATTTGCAAAACATATACTAAGTAAGTGAGGTCGCTGTCTGGTTCTAAACCAATTTTAGACCTTACAAGTCAGTTCTCAATAACCTGCCCTTAGACCCTTGTTGATAACCAACCATTTTCTCAATAGCCAGCAAACACTAGTTGTGACTAGATATTAGTTTTCGCAGCTATGGCAGACATGATTGAAATGAAAATTGGCTTTGATATTTCAAGCTTGTATCCAGAAAATATTACTTTGTTAGATTGTTGGGATTTTACAGCTGTGTGCATATATAGCGAAGTGTGATCTATGTATATTGTGAAAGGAATTGCATCAGGCATCACAAGACCCTCCAGGAGAATAATGTATTAAGAATTCACAAGATTGAGTGAGAAATTTTAGGAAACAGAAACATTGTTCCTCAATCTGCACATGAAATTTTTAGAAAAACAATATTGTTTCTCAATGAGCCCATTGAACTAAGAAGTGGTTTTTACTTGAGCGGTTGGGCCATGGTACATTGAAATCTAAAATCACTCATTGGTCCATAATGCCTTGGGCTCTTGCTTTGGGTGTACATTAGGGAGATTTGAGGTAATGGCTCAAGCAAATGGTAGAGGACAGAAATATATCAGCCAACACCAATACAGTTATGGTATGTCATGATGACATTGTACCTTCATTGAATGTTTTTATCATTCAAGTAAAAACATTTGATCCATAATAATTTTATAATGGGTTTTGTTATTTTTTTCGTTTATTTTGTAAATAGAGACAATCAATATATTTGGTTGGTTCATTTTATTGTGTTTTCATTTTTTAACCTAGTTTGCTTGCATTACCTAGCCTAGCTTAGGTTGTTGTTGGTATGCTAGTATGTAGATAATTAAGTAGGTAAGTCCATAGGGTAGGATAATAGTTAGGTATAAGTAGCTAGATGCTAGATATAGCCCCTATGATTGGAATCATCATGGATATAATTAGGGAGGACATAGTTAATCCTGGCATCTATGACTACAAATATAATGAATAGTGGTAAAACCAATGTATCTACATTGACTATTAGTTATGCAATTCAATTTTTTCAAATGCTTACATAAATCTAGTTGTGAAAACGAGGTTTTGGTGTAACTATGATGACTTTAACTTTCAACAAATGGCTTAACTATGTGCTTAGGTCATATAAGAGGTAGCTCTTCTCCTTTTTATACACATGTTAAGACATGAACAAATGTGTTAGGTTACGATATGTAAAAAATGCACATGTTTTTAAAGTCTCAATAGAAGAAATGGGATCACAGAAATCTAAAAAACCCTTTAACATGTCTCTTGTAGATGTGCAAGTCATGAGTGTGTAAGGTAGTTGCAAGCTAAGATGGACCAAAAGTGGCATGATAAAAGTTCATTTTTGCATAATTTTTAGTGTTATCAACATTTTCATAATAAATAAGTCTACCAAAAATCATTTGTTTGCAAGATTAATTCCTTGCCCTCTTTTCCTAATACATTAATGATTATTTTGAATGAAAATACTTTCGTCAAATTCAAAATTTTCACATTTGAAATGGTTGAATGAATTTTCACAATTTTGAAGCTTTAAAAAATATTTAAATTTTTACTCCCATTTTCAATTATCCCTGTCATGCTCATATGCATGGCCTCATACATGACAGCGAGTTACAGGCATGTAAATCATGCTTTTAAGGTTAATGTACGTTCTTAGGTTATTATACGCTATTAAGTGTTTTAGGGTTATGGCTTGTTTAGGGTTTCAGCTTTGTTGACGGTTATATAAAAGGTCAAGCTCTTCCTTTCTCTTGTTAATTTTTCTAGAATTCCTTTGTTAGGGAGAGTTTCCTCCATAGTCAGACTAGATTTCTAGATGCTCACAACGGCTATTACACAGGCACCGTTTACATACACTATGTTTTCTTTCCTTCTTTTCAATTTAATTTTAGAAAAACCGTTTTTTGTCGCTTAATGTTAAAAGTGGCAAATTTTTCTTAACTTTGAGTTTCTTGGGTTTCTTTTGCTTATTGGTTTCTTGTGTTCTTGAATTATGTTACTTCTTCTTATTTTTTTATTCTTGTACTACAGCTATAACAAAATCAACAACAACCATAACTAGCAACAACGTAAGCAAAGGAAAAGGACATCGAAAACAAGCTACAAGCTATGAAGTTTTCAATTTCGGAGCTTTGGAGGGAAGAAGGAGTGAGCAGCTCCAAAGCTTGTTTTACTACCAGCTTTAAGTCTTGGGAACACATACACACACACACAAAGTTTGCTTGTAGTACAAGATCTACACCAAGTGATGCAACCCCACATACACTTGCTTCCCTTGTACATGGGTTTTGAAGTTAGCATCTGGGTTGTACACTCTTGTGTGTTTTTGAGCTTGCAATCATGTAGTGAGTTGCCCTTGTAGCAGCTTTGGGAATTTTTTTAAAAAAAACATGAAGTAGAAGAAAAATAAAATTTCTCTCTTCTTTTTTGTAAGCCATCGCCACAAAGCTTGCAGACGCAGACTGCTTTGTAATACCGTCATCATCACAATTGTTATTTATTGCCGTCCGTTGTTCATTGTCGTTTGTCATAGTTCCATCAATGGTTCCATCCAGTTCCTTCCGTTCAATTCTATCCGATTTCATCCATCGAATTTTGTCCGTCCGACCCCTTCCGTCCACTGATGTCCATCCATCGTCGTTCATCCCCGTCGACACACCGTATTCTTCAAATCATATGTACTGCGTACATACGTATCCGATACCTTTCCATTATGGTTGCATTTAATTGCATAGGTTATGTTAAAACTTTATAGCTAGTGCTTTGTATTACTACAAAATTTTGGGGCATGCAACAACACCATGTCCTTAGATGATGAAAACACTACGTTCAACCAGAACCGAGGTATTAGGTACAACGTAACACACAATCATTTGAGTTGATTTTTTTGAGCTCATGATCTTCACCATGGTACCATCAAGCGTCTACAGCTCCATCATCATCTAATACAACTTCTAACAAGAATTCAAGTTCAGGCTACACTACATCAACAGTACATTACAGTTCATTTGGAAGGGTTAATCAGTGGGGTATGCCTACTACCACACCAACTTTCACACCATCACCATACATTCCGTTGTAAACCATCACCATATACACCATGGAGGTCAACAGTTCCTCTAGGAGAATTGAGAAGTTCAACGGAAGGCCAAGTATTTTTTTTCAAAAGGAGTTCAGGGCAATTTTCTCAATTATGGTTTGTGAATTGGAGTTCAAGTATGGCACTAATTACACTAAGGTGTTCGCATTCAAACAATTGGCTTGTTATGTGCACTATGAAACATTGGATGTCTACGAGCAACATTCTCCAAGGATTTTGGGCGTCACCCAAATCCCCAATCCAATTTATGCCACAACCATCACCACCACCTCTCAAGCTGCATTCCAAACTGCTATTGTACATCATGGGATTATGCCCAATAATCTAGATCTGATATCTACTTTAGTAAACCTTTTTCTTCAACAATTCATTGTTGCTATCGCAAACATTCCTCCCACCATCCATGCACCAACTTTTGCTAATCTAGTGGGGGAATTATTTCGAGTTCTTTAGCTGGAATTTTTGGTTAAGAGTTTTGAAAAAATTGTGTAGCTCACCACCTTTTTTCGACAAAAAGATGAAACCCTCAAGATGTTTTATAAGAGGCTTCTCAAGTTCAAATAGGATATTCAAAGCATCACAGATTTGGAAGTTGTCCATCAGTATTTTCGTTCGTTGGAAGGTATTCCAACACTCCATGCGTAAATTTTGCAATGGGTTTTTGCAAAATTTGGAGATTTGTACACTTTGCTAGATGTGTATAACATTTTTTGAAAAGCTGGAACTAGCTCATCCACACAATGAGGCTAGTACTATGAGGCCTCCATCACATTCAAGGCCTTAATCTCCACCAGTTATGCCAACCAGATCATCACATTCTTTTTCAAGGGCTAAAGCAGTGCACTCGGCTACACCCATCCTACTTTCTTACAACTATTGTGGTAATGCTACCCACAAAGCTAGTGAATGCAACATTCCTTCCAAGGATCTTTTTTGTGGGGGACATTATGAAGTTGTTTATTTTATCAAGTTTTTGGAATAGAAGCAACTTCGATTACCATGGCAAAATTTACTAGCATTTTCTGCTCCCCTTCAACTAACTTGCTAATTTAAAAGGTAAGTCTTCCCAACCAGCTAGTCATGCGCAACCTGTACAAGGTTCAAGATCATGGGAGGGACCTCTTAGGTCGTTCTAATGGCCTCTCACACGATGCCATGGTTGGGGAGTATATTATTTCCAATGCACACAATTCTAGTCTCACACCAAAATTTACCACTTTTTTTTTCCCTTCCTACTTCACGACACAAGAGGCTAGTGTGGCACCCAGAGTTTTTGCCACTAGGTAGGTAATTCAGATTGATGGACTCGCATCTAGTTTAAGTCCTATTACCAAGGCTAGAGGAGCTTGAGTAGTCATGCCACAATCTTTTCATCCTCTCAACACGGAAGAAAAACGCACCTTGTTGGTGAGGGGGAGGAGACTACTACACCACAAGCTACTAGGGCATCAAATTCTCATGTCCCAAGAGTACATGTACATTAAGAAAACACACAATTTTCCACTAATCAACTTATGGAGTGCCAACTTCAAATGCGTCAAGTGGTGCAAAAGCTTATGAGTACACCGTTGTTTAGTTTTCAAGATTTGAAGCTAAACACCAAGGACATAATTGCAATATTAGAGGATACACTGAACACTACATCAAGTCCTCTACCAATCCCTAATCCACATGCTACATGGGTCCCATCCAACACCTTGGAGAGACATTCGATTGGCTCACATGCTATAGATGGCATTCGTAATCTGGTCAATAATTCTAGCATGGCTAAACTAATGGGCTCTCCTACCTCTGATTCTACATTCACATATTAGAAGGGAGCTAAAAACACCTCACTTGTGGATTTGTTACTTAGCAAAATTGTTATGGATAACCATTCTTTCCACAAAGTTTTTGACTCATTTCTGAAGGTGGTGCCTAGTGACAGAACTTCCATCGCCACCTGAGTTGCCATTGTTTACAATACTTAGTTAATAATTCAGGTGGGAAGACATACACCCAAAGTGGTACCTCTTGATATAGGAGGCCAACTAGTGATTCTTGGAATTCAATTCACTAAGAAGATGGGCATGTTCGATTCCAAACTACAGAAATCTATGTGGCAAATTCGCACCACTAGTGGGAGCGTAGAGGAGGTACTTGGGGAGAGCTATTTTATTACACTTAACTTCAATGAAGGTACAGATCAAGAGCTTTGCTTATAGGTCAGATGTTTAATCACCAATGCCACTAGTTACGATGTGCTCATTGGGCAAAAGGCCATGTTTCCACCAAGTTTCACAATTAACAACTAGTTCGAACATGCATACTACCGAGTGGAATGGGAGACTGATGGCCACCACCTAGGATACATACCCCTTGATTTACATGGGAACCATATTCCTATGGTTCACCATTGTATGCTCAAGGAAGCACACATTATTTCCTACATCCAACAAGCTAGTCACAAGTGGATAGAAGGAGATGAAAATGAGATAGCTTACACCCAAGCTACTAAAAGTTTGAGGGTGGTTCCTACTGACATTCAACATGGACCATAAGTTTTACAGAAATTCAAAGTAGCCCATGAGCCCTTGGTCAAAACTTTGTCTAATTTTGAGAACATGGGAACCATGGTGAACCCTTAAAGCCCATATTTTGTCAGCTAATCAATTGGACATTACCCAAGGAGGGGATTACATTACTAAAACTCTTTGGTGGTATTGGTACAGGTCTCAAAGCCCTACTATAGTCAAGGATGGTGGTTTGAAAATATTTTTACGTAGGCATTGATCCTATTACAACACAAGTGGTGGCATTAAGAATGATGGAATTCACAGCCAGATTTCCACAATAGTTTGTAACCATTGCATGGAAAGCCAGTTTCACTTTCTTGCCCTTTGACATACAACTAATTCAGAAAAAACATATGGAATTATTTGGCCCCGTGGACCTCATCAATTCAGGTTGGGATTGTCAACGATTTTTAATAGTTGGATTTGGAGAAAGCTTGAGTGACACAAGATCCAGTTTCTTCACAAACATGGTATGACTGATCACTTGGGCTCAATCCAGTTCTCCTATGTTTGGTTATGTAATTGAGAACACCCCTTCTCAACTTGACCAAAAAGAGAAAGTCCAAGAGCATTACACATTAATCACGCATTACTTTGGAGAACTGCTCTTACTCGATGAAGCACAATGCAGTTCCTATGCACATCGGCTACGCAATTGGTGCACCAACCTTGCACCACTCTTAGTTGTGCATTTGGTTCTGAAATACACCATCAAAAACCCCAACCTGTAGGTTTTTCACATATTGGATGATCAGAGCTCTTACTAACCAATTACAAGGCAAAAGAAACCTCTTTGGTTTCATGTGAGCACAATAGGAAAACCAAGAGGTGTTTGGCCCACCTTTGTCTCCTTCCCTTCCCAAGAACACATGCCTTTTAGGGAGATGGACCAAGTTTGGTGTATCGTCATGTTTCAGCCATTTGGGATAAACCAAGCCCAGAAGAAAGAGAAAAGGCTATGGGGTTCCAAATTGGCACTACTAGTCAGACCAAGGTGATTATATTGGAGCGTAATGCTCTATTGGGGAGAGGCATGGACCTGAATTCCCTTACATGGTTATTGGTAACATGTGTATTCTTTCAAATTTACATAATAGTAACACTGATTCAATCAACTTGCAGTTCTTGCAATGCGACTACATGACACCCCAACCAAGTACACTTGCCTATCTTCAACATTCTACACTTCACTCTTAATGTTGGGGGGGAAGGAGATACTGTGTAATTTGACTCAAATTGTTTTTGATACACCTGGAGGTACATCAACTTCTGGAAAAACAATTAGATACTTCTACAAATTTGCGTAGTTGGATAGTGGAAAACCCAATACACCAAGTTCTTCAAACACATTTTCCAACTCCATTCCATGTGTTTCTAACTACCCTTTTGTTATGGGGAACCAGGTCACCAAGAAGGAGAAAAACTAGGTCACAGATTTACTAATTAAGTATGAGAATGTGTTTGCATTCTCAATGAAAGACTTAGGTAGGTGTAAAACCATACAGTTCTCTATAGACCTTACAAATGAGAGACCCATCTATCAGAAGAAGCATAGGTTGAGTAAGCATGAATGGGAATTAGTAGATGAAAGATGCAAAGAGCTCCATGAAGCTGGTCTCATTTAGCCATCAAGTTTTAATTTTGTAACGACTATAATAATGCCAACAAAGAAGGATTTAGCTAGATTATGGATTGAGAAAAAGATGGGCAGGGATTATAGGCCTTTGAACCTAGTTACACCTCAGGACAAGCACCCCATGCCCATCCCTGAAGAATTGTTTAATAACATTGGAGACTCAAACATCTTCACAATTATGGATATAAGGCAAGGCTTCAACCAGATTATGCTTGATATGAAGGATCGCAAGAAAACGACATTCCATGAAAACAACAAGTTGTGGGAATGGCTTGTGATGCCTTTTGGATTGAAGAATGCACATGTTTTCTTTTAGTGAATCATGGACTAGATTCTTGAAAGGGCAAATTTCTTGAAATGCTACATAGATGACATCTTAGTGCATAGCAAGGGACTCCTATAGCACTTGGCTCATCTTGAGGAGTTATTCAAGAGGTTCCATGAAATCAATATGAAGATCCATCTTAAAAAGTGTGAATTTGCTATCACATCAATAATCCACCTTGGACACAGAATTTTGCCAAATGGTATTATGGCTCATTGGGCCAAAGTAATAGCCATTGTGGAGATGCCCAATCCTACTGATGTTCACTTTTTGAGGAGTTTTTTCGGACTATGTAATTACTACAAGATTTATGTCCAAAACTTTAATACTATTGTTCATCCTCTCTATGCATTATTAAAGAAGGATGTTGCTTGGACATGGAGTGAAGAGGCTCATGAAGCTTTCAACACATTCAAGGAAAAGCTTTCAGAGTTCCCCATTTTGAGAAGACCTGAATTTAACAAGGTTTTCATTCTACACATTGATTGGAGTGCTCTTAGTATTGGTGCTATTATTAACCAACTTGATGAGGAAGGTAAGGAATATGTTATCACTTATGCATCCCAAAGCAACAACAAGACTGAAAGCAATTACTTTTCATACGAAGGGTCTTGTTGTATGGGCCATCGCACATTTCAAGCCCTATCTTTATGGTACTAAGTTCACTATGTATATTGACCACCAGCCTATCAACTAATTGATGACCAATGACAAGCTTACTGGTAAGTTAGCTCGTTGGGCGCTTATATTTCAGGAGTATGAGTTCAAGGTTATTCGTCGACCTAATATTTCACATCAAAACATGGATACCATGTCGCAAAAACCCTTCATTACCATTGAAGATTTCTTAGAAGCCAAACAAAACTTCGACCAGATTCTAACAATACATGTATCTTATGTATCTAGTTATCTTGCACTATTACAATGTAACCTGGTCGAGCATCCCATTACGGATATATGGGAGGACTTGGACACTTTAGGGTTTTTTCAACATGGGGAATACCTTCCTCAAATTACATCAAATCATTGGGATCGCATACAACAACGGTCCAAACGCTACTCATTTGTCTGATGCTTACCACAAGGTGATAAAATAGTTCCTCCACCACATGAACGGCCTAGTTTTATTCAGAAGGTATAGTCGAAGCTTAAACATTTTGGAATTAAGCATATTTATATCCTTCTCGCTCTTCATTACCATTAGAGAGGTATGTATGTTCAAGCCCAAAACGTCATTGCTAAGTGTGAACAATGTGATAGAGTGAAAACTTCCTTCTCCTTTTAATAGCTCATGTATTTTCCACTCCCTATTCAATGCATGTTTTGTCGTTGGTCATGTGATTTAGTTGGAAAGTAACCACAAACCTCTAAGGGTAATGTTTACATCATGATTATGATTGAACATTTTTCAAAGTGGGTCGAGCTTATTGCGTTGCCAGACAAGTCATCACATAGCACAAGTCAGGCTTTCTTACAATAGGTCTTAAATAGGTTTGTAGCTTATGTTGAGTGCCTTACTAATCAAGGATAGAAATTCAGAGGAGAATTCCAAGACCTATTTGATCATGCTTTCATTGACCATCGTCGGATTTCAAGGGATCATCCCCAAGCTGATGGCCTTGTAGAGAGGATGGTTCAGACATGTAAAAAGGGACTTCGAAAGATTTGCTTCACTAGGAACAAAAAGGATTGGGACTTGGCCCTACCTTATGTCGCCATGGGTTACATGATGTCCAAACATGCCTCTTTGTTTCATTTCATTCCTTACTTTCTATTTTTTTGGAAACATCCCATTCCACCTTCTTCCATTATTACTCAAATGGACCAAGTTGTGGATTTGGACCCCCCAGCCACTTGGGCTAGGGTCATTGCAAATAGGGCTGCTCTATTCAAGAGGGTTATGCCCATGCCCATGGAAAATTTATCCATTGCACAACATCGAGACACCTTACGGTATGCACACACATAAGGTGGCAGTTATAAACCTAAGATGAGACAATTTGATGTTGGTGATTTTGTATATCTCCAGCGACAACCTAATGATATTTTAGACATTTCTTTTGATCGCACTATCTTGAAGATTAAAACAATCAGGCCTTCATGTGTGTTGGAGTTGTAAGGAACTAATGGACGCACAATTCGAGATCATTCCAAAAACTATGCACCCTACCACCTGCCAAACTTGGATCCTACCATGATCACGTCAATTTGGATTCCTCCACTTGACTATGCATGTCAAGTATGTCAGAGGATAGACAATGTTGATCAAATGCTGCTTTGCGATAATTATAATGGTGGATACCATCTATTTTGCCTCAAGCTAGAGCTCACTCAAGTTCCCATTAGCATTTGGTACTGTTCATCATGTTCTCCTATAACACCTTGATTTCTATTTAAACCATGCCACACTTTTCCAAGTTCAAGTCTGGGGAGGGATACATGAGAATTTCATCTCAGCCTCCTCTTATGCATTATATATATATATATATATGTGCATGCATCTTTTTTTGGTTGATTAGTTTCTACCTTTGACTAGTTTTTGTCTTTTTGTTCAAAAAAATTTATTATGGATTTACACCTTTACAACACCGAACATCACGACATTACACATCATGACATCCCTAATCATAATTTTTATTTTTAGTTTAGTCATACAATATATGGTAAAATATCATAAAACATTTAATTTAATATTCCAAGAATTATGAGTCCATTTAAAAATGTGTATGAACTTTGACACAAGATGAAACACAAGTTAAAAAGTCCTTCAAAGACCAAAAAACGACTATTTGATTTTTAATTTTTGGTATTGGCTTCCTATAACAATATATATTATAGATATGAGTCCTTTTTAATGCATTTCCTTATTAATTGGAGGTAATACACATTGCTAAAATAAAAGGTGTCATGCATTCAAACATGTTAAAATATGCAAAACCCAACTTTCATTGTCATTTTTATCATTGGGAGTTCATTCCAAATTGAAAATTCCAAACTTTCACATGGACTTTTGACCAATCAGTAGTACTACAAAATGTGGGTGCAATTCATTAGTCCTTGTCCATTAAACTAGTGAATTCATTGCATCCCCACTAAGATCAATGAATTCATTCAAATTCTAGTGAAATCATTTGGTGTACAAAGATGCATTTTGTTGTAGTGCACATGTTTAATGATATTTATAAGTTGGTTTACAAATATTTTTTATTAAAAGCATAAGGGAATGTACATTGGATTTATAATTTGATAATTATCATTATTGCAAAAACTTTAGCAGATGCAAGATATGGATTTTCCTTGGGGAGGTCCCTTGATACATATTTGAGAAAGCATTTAAGATAAAAAGGTATTTTTAATATGCTACAAATTTAATGATGGAATATTTTACATATATTTTAAATATATCTTCATTGTGAACAACACAAAATTCCTATTTAAGCAAATTTTTAAAAAAAAATCAATAAATTACACGTTGTGTTTTTGTGTGTTTTTATGCAGAGTGTTTGGATTAAAATGGAAGTGACCTCCTTAAAGGATTCTTAGGATGCCAAAAGTGAGCCACTTAACTATGCTTTCACCCAAAATTTATGATAATTAAAGTTTTGACATGTGGATGAAAACAAACTACAATGACCTCTTTTATGTACTCATATCAGACTTTTTTTTTTGAGTCAGGACAACATAGCACCAATACCCTAAGTTTGGTCCAAAACTTGGTGAGATTTTTAAAAACCTGCAAAAAAAAAGTACATTAGGTTTCGGGGGGGGGGGTCAAACTAAAAAAAAGCACCACTTTTTGTGCCGAACTGAGTTTCGTCCAGTTTTGACCCCAACTTTCCTTTTTCCTGAGCACCTCCACTGCTTTTACATATATTTTCACTGCTCCTACATGTACAACTACTATAATTAATTCGAACCTTGTGCATTAAATGCTGAGTTTTAGCATTTCATACCCAGATTTAATAAAACTTCCTTACTTTGCGGACATCACACAATGATGGGATAGAGGTGAAAAGAAGCCCAAAGACAGGGTGAACACAAGATTAATTTAAGGAAAACTTTATTATATATATTTTTTGTGTGGTGCATCTAGCTTTGAACCTAAACCATGTCAAAATTTAAAAAATTCACAATTTTTTTGCATATTATGATAAAACATAAATCAAGAAAAATATAATATATATGTATTTATTCTATTTATATTATGGTGGGTTGAAGTATATTTATACAAAAAAAATCTATAAATGTGTATTGAAAAATTGAAAAATTAAAATTCTCAGAAATTTTATGAAATTTTAGTATTTATTTCACTTGTAAATGCAATAATTTTAACCATGCTTGTGAATCATTTGTAAAGTTTGATCATTTCATCTCACAAATGGAGTTTTTTATAATGTTGTTTGATTTTTTATTTCAAAATGAAAAGTTGGTCTTGGTTCTAAATTTATTTATTTTTCAATGAAAGCTCTAATTTGGTCTTGAAATTAGTTCTTTGGATTTCTAAAATCTTCAATTTCGATCATTTTCACAAAGAACTTAAAATTGGTTTGATTTTAAACAAGGTTTGGTTCCATCCTTGTTACATACAATTAAACCAAAAATCTAATAACTTGTTTAATATGGAAGATTAAGTTTGCTAGTTTTTCAATAAAATTGTACTTATGTACCTAGAAAACTTAAACCTTTTAAAATGAGGCAACAATTTTAGTTCAAGTTCTAATTCAATTTTGAAAATAAGCTAGTCCTCTAATAAAGTTCCAACAGCAATTCCAAGAAAACTTGGAATCTTTGATCCAAAGACTCTAAATCTTGACCTTATAACCTAACTTGAACTTATTAATACCTTTAAACTTAACAATAAGTTTTTTGAGATCTTGATAATAAGTATGTGATAAATTGAAATTTTGACTAACAATCACAAGCCCAATAGATAAAAATGAACCACATTTTGCAGTATCTACAAGATCAAACACTAACAAATTATGTACAATGGCATGATTGCTAACAATAATTTGAAAATATTTAGGGATGCAAACTTTGTAAGAGATCTAATTGATTGCAAGTCTTACACGCAATAAAGTTTCATGTTTGGTAATGAAGCCATTGCACGGTGCAACAAGAAGCAAGCATGTACTTCGCTGTCCATTTATAAAGGCCGAATATGTTTTAAATTGTGCAACAACCAAAAGGCTTGGTTATGATGACTCCTATCAAGCAGTGGTGAGCCACAAGGAAACCTTACACCTATTTATTTTATAACCAAAGTGCAATTCGTTTGGTGAAGAATCTGAAATTCCATCAGTTTACCAAACAAATCACCTTGTAGTATCATTACATTCAAGAGAAGCACCAATCTAAGGACATTGATATTCATTACATCATTACAGCAAATCAGATCGTCATCCTATTGACAAATCCACTGTTAGTTAAAAAAAGACATGTCACTTACATCGGCAATTAGGGATTGATTGTTTCAGAGGTTTCTAACAACAGCTATGTGAGGCAATGAATGGGAGGATTGTTAGCTTTGAACAAGTGTTATACCCTTGTAATGTTTCATAGCTGATTGTGTTTGTGTTTTCTCACAATAATATAGTTCTAGTAACATCCTGCATTAGTTCTTGGTAGAATGTGGGAGTGAAGTAATTCATTCATCCCCATACTGGCACTTCATGCAGGATGTTTTATCAGGTCATCGTTATTTGACAGCTAGTTGTCCTTTCGGAATGTGTTGTTTTCATCTTTGATTGGGTTCCAAGGTGATACCTAAGTAATAATTCCTTTTCCTTCTTATTTTGGGGAATCTGTGGGCACTATGGTAGAATCAGTGTAGCAGTAACAGGACTTGTGAGGAGAGAAGATTCCTGAGGAACATTTTGGCATGTCCACACATGTTTTACTGAAATTACATGGTGATCTAATCATGTATATGTGTAATCAACTTAATCTTGTGCATCATTGTGTATAGATGGAGTATATTTTTCTATCTTTGTAACTCTGATTTTTTTCAACTAGTAGCAATCTATGTACTAGAATTCCATCCATTTAGCTGCCCAACACTGGTTTCCACAAAAAGAACAAAGGTTGGTGGGGCCATTGCTCATGAGCTTCACCATGCTCATAAAAAAAGTGGGGGTACCATAAGGCTCTGCCCAAACACTCAAGTTTAAACCATCCCTTACTTTCCAACATGCCAACTATTTAGAACAGGAGCAGGCCCCCCCACAGTTTCTTAGGATTTATAATCATGATTCTCAAAATTCAAATAACTAATTATGGTATAAAACCACAGTTCTCAAATTTTCTGAAAGAATCAAATAACCGGCTATAAAACCACTGGTTTTTTACCAGTTCTTTCATAAGGACTGCAGGTTCTTTAAAGTATTTTGAAGTAACCAGAATTATTGGTTCTTTGTTTTCGATTTCAAAGAACCAGAACTGACAGTTCTCTGAATCTGCAGTATTATGAAAACCAGGACCAGCAATTCTTTAACAATTCAAATAATCCCACTACACTCAGTTTGAGTTTAGCCTGCCATAAGGTAGCAAATCTGGCTACACAGATTGGTGTGTTGCATTGCAGCACAACACAGATTTTGGAAAGTGAAGTAAGGTTGAACTTGTTGGGGGGGGGGGGGGGGGGGGGGGGGGGCCCCTTGGCGCTCCTCCAACAGCCGGTCCGCGCGCTCCCGGG
>Ga0116227_10001450_pt1 | contig 52775 bp, 33 predicted proteins | sample S1TSphgellanicum_FD_89693 | JGI IMG/M metagenome (GOLD analysis project Ga0116227, IMG submission 89693) | Host-associated microbial communities from peat moss isolated from Minnesota, USA - S1T2_Fb - Sphagnum magellanicum MG | ecosystem: Host-associated > Plants > Peat moss > Unclassified... | reverse complement strand
TATGTACAATGGGGACCAACCATTGGCAAATGATTATAACTTCACTTGAGAAAGGAGATGAAGTAGTGGAAGGTCATTATTATAAAAACTTAGGGAGGAAAGAAACTTCATTTGTGATGGATGTAGTTAAAGGTCTCGCATATATTTATTCCCACCTTGTTTGTGTTTCAAAGTTTACAATGGTGCAAGTTACACACAAATAGAAAGGAGGAATCATTATTTACAATCTGCCAAGTGTTTCATGTGAAAGGATTAAATGCGTATTGGCAGTTTGAGAATGTCATCTCAATAGTGATTCTGAAATTCAATTTGATTCAAAGTGTTTTTCAAAAGATGAGTGATCAAGTATGTAGCTATCTTTTTTTTCAATTTACATATTCAACTACTCAATCTAAATTTATTGTATGAACATATTCAGGTTTTCAATTTGAGTGCATTTTTTAATGGACATATTCAAGGTCTCAATAATTTGCTGTGGAGTCCTTGGTTAATATCAAAATTCTACTTGTTGAAAATGGTTGAAAGTTAATGTATTCTTGAGAGTTAGATTAAATGCAATTATCTTAATGTGAATTGATACATAAGGTTATTTAATTTTAAGGACCTAGATTGGACATCCAAAACTTGGATAGTTGGCCATAGCAAGTGCCCAACAAGGACAAATATATACTTTATAGGTTGAATCTTCAAATCTTTTTTTTTCCCATGGTTCAAGCTTATTTCTTTACAAGACCAACGTAATCTAGTGTGGATCTTTGCAGACTGTAATGAGGTTGTGGTGTAATAATTTGCACAATTTGGGTCTAAATGGACATACAAGATATAATTGCTTGGATCAAATATTACATGAGGTTTTGGTCTTGTAAGTTTCTTGCACCCAACCTATGTTATTTATCAAATTTTCCAATGCTAGATCAATGATTTGTTAAAATCCTATGTTGTATTATGGTTTGCAGCAAATTTTGATTTTGTTAATTTGATTTAATGGTTGGGAATTTCTAATTTGTTTAAAGTTTGTAGCAAACTTTGATTCAATGGTCTTTTCCAACTTGACCAACTCTTGAATTCAAAGTCTACTACAGACCTTATGCACCATCATTAGGCCTAATTGGTTTATCAGTGCTATGGACAATGGTGTTGGGAAAATCCTAAAGGTTTTGAAAACATGAAAGATTTTTTTTGATGAACTATTGTTGTAAAACCTCAAATTAGTTTGATTCAAATTCCATTGCTAGGGCTTAAGGAAATTGCAAGCTAGGACTCTTCATTGTTGCCATACTATTCTTCTTGCTCATGGTTGTGGTCATCATCCATTATAGTGTACTCAAAGTCAATATGTGACCTAGACATGAGCCTCTTTAGATGGTGAACTTTCACCATTTCCAATGATTCCTGCAATGTAAATAGTTGTATGACATGTTCAAGCACCCACCTTAGCACAATCTTTCTTATGTAAAAAATACAAACATAGGAGCACACTACCTTTGCAGGACTTCTGGTTGAAACTGACCCATACAACAAGGTTCTGTTTCTAGGTGTCAATAGGTCAACGACTAATGATTAGCTCGAGTGTAGGCTCAACATCCCATAAGAAAGTATTATATGCATTTACAACTCCATGCATATAATATTTTGGTGTTAAGTACTTGGCCCAAGGAAATGAGCACAATACAATTCTTAGCTTTTGCACTAGCTGTAGAGGTGCACTAATGCCCATGACAAACACCAATTTCATTTTATCTCCCAAGAAGGTTATGGATCTTCTAATCCCAATACCCACCAAATGAATAAAGAGTTAAATTGCACTCTACAATCTACAATCTACAATTTGCAAAGAATCCACAAGATGTCCCTAGACACAAAGATTTTGGTAAAGTTCATTATCAAAACAAAATTCAAATTGAAAGGGGGAATGGGTTCCAAATGAGAAGTGGTTTATATGTTCAATTCATATGTGCAAAGAAAGGAAGTCCATCCAATTTTTATGTCCAACCTATGGTTCAAAATCAAGGCCTAGCAAAATGTTGGAAGCCTTGGCATCCCAATGGATAATCTATGGCAGATTTCATAAAGATAGTGCAAACCTTGTACCACCCCAATGTCCATCTAGCTCCTATGATGTGTTAACAGATCTAGCCTTCCTTCTTTTGAACTTTTCTTTTACACACCATTTGATAAGGCCAACTTGCTCGTCTTCACTATCAGTTTCATTGTCAACATCAAAATCTTCTTCATCTTCCATTATGTGCTTGTTTGCTTGTTTTCCTGCTTTTTTTTGTTTCTTTTGCATTTTTTCCTTTTCTTCTCAACACATATGGCAGGATCCACAACAATATCAAATGCATCTCCTAGAGATAAGACCAAAGGATTGATCTTCATAAGCACCTTAGGCTTCAATTTCTGCCAACCTATTATTGGGATGTCACAAATTGGGCATGTTGTTTTTCCTTGTAAATAAGGAAAATAAAACACATCATGCCCACAACTTTGCACATCAGAGAAAAAAAACCTTACAATTTGATGTTGCTAAATTCAAGAACTATTCAACAAAAATCATCTTGATGGAAATTGAAGCAAAATGGAATGCATCATTCTGCTCACGTGAATTAGAGAATTACAAGTAAGAAAATAGTCTTGTAATTAAACATTGCGAAATTCAAGAACTATAAAGGAATAGTTCATGCATCATCTCAAGAATACACATAAGAAATTGATAATCTTCCAAATTAAATGCTTATTGAAATTAAAAATGTGTGGAGTAATTTTTCTTACTTCTAAACAAATTGTTGCTAGTTTCTCAAAAGCAGATTTCACAGGTGAGCTTGGAAAGTTCATCATCACCTATGTTCATCCCATTTGGAGTGATGGTTTCACCTAAATATGAAATTGGCAACAATTCAATAGACTGCCATACCATGTTATTCTCCTTTCCACCAACTAGTGGTTGGATCTTCGTTGAGCTTAACAAATAGGTATTGGTCAAATCTTGCAAAACCTTGGACATAGATGGTGAAGCATCCATTTTGCCAACAGTATGATGTACATATTCAATGTTACTTAAGGTGCAAATGTGAAAGTTTGAACCTTTCACCTCCCTTCACCTCCATGCTTACAAAACAAGTCTTTAACCATTAAACCACTATTCAAATAAGTGAAATTATTTGTCACCATATATTACTATCCACATTTTCTTCCTAACCTACCCAGGTAACTACCTATGTTATCTTATTACCTTACTTTACATGCTTCATATGCTTCCTTAAATTATTCTTAAGCTAATGTAAACTACCCAAGGTTATGCGTAAACTATTTTAAGCTAGGTTCTTATGCTATTCCTAGACTATTGTAGATTACTTTTAGCTATTTTAGGCTATTCTAACCTAGATCATTTTTTACTATTCTAGGTTATTTTAAATTATTTTACCCTAGGCTATTCTAAACTATTTTGCACTAGGCTATTTTTGACTATTTTAGACAATTACACCTTAAATTATTTAAAACTATTCCACCTTGAGATACTATTGACTATTGTAGGCTATTTTTAGCTATTCAAGGCTATTCCCCCTTATGTTATTTTAAACTATTCTACCCTAGGTTATTTTAGGCTATTTAATCTTAGGCTATTTTATGCTATTCTAAATAATTTTACCATAAGTTATTTTCCATTATATATTTAGACTATTCTAAGCTATTCCACCTTAGATTATTTTATGTTATTTTACCTTAGGCTATTTTATATTATTTTAGGCTATTATATTTTAAAGTGAAATAACATATGATATATTTTAGTGTAGACATCTTTAAGGTAGAATAACATAGAGTATAACTTATAATAACTTAAAATAACCTAAGGTATAATTTAGGGCATAACTTAGAATAATTTAAAATATAACTTACAATGGTATAATTCAAGGTATAACCTAGAATAATCTAAGGTATAACTTACAATGGTATAACTTAGGATATTTAAAACAACAACATGAAAAATCATTTATTTATTATAGTAAATTATTTCAATTAGTAGTGAATTATGATGATTACATAATGACATAACTTTAATAAAAGTGAACTAATTACAATGCAATGAAAATATTTCATTATAGAAATCTCTAATAATTTAGGCTAATAAACTACACCCCATTTTTATACTAATGAACACACCCACACTTTTTCCAAGGAACTAAATGTGCAATTGATTTCATAACAAACATGACCATCATCACAATCCAAAAAGATTCTAACCACCAATTTTCAAATCAATGACAATTGCAACTACATTGAGGGGGTCAAATTTCATTTCTACAATAACTTGTTGTAACTCCTACATCTTGAATTTCATAGCACCCAAACATTATATTATCTTGAACTAATCTTACACGGACCGGATCTAGCAAACCTAGGACATAGTTATTGCATGACAAAATACCATAGATACATACCATGCTTTAATCTACTAAACTAGGTTAGTCAATCCATGGAGACAATTTAACATTTCATTTCATTTCCTCTCCAAGGTCGAGATCTAGCAAACTTAGGATTTAAGACATAGTTATGGTACAACAAAATAAATACATACCATGCTTTAAGCTACCAGACCAGGTTACTGAATCCATGGAGGCAATTCAACATTTCATTTCATTTCAAAAGTTTAGTGTACATCCACGCACGTAGGTTGCTGACTCAAGTTCCCCACAGAAACATTAGATCAACAATCTACTTGATATAGAAATCAAGTGAGAAATCAACACTTAGACAACACTCAGCCTGTCTTGTTGTCTAAGTGTATAGAAATCTCCAATTAGCATCAGAGAGCATTAGGTTTTTCAAGAACTACTCCATTGAGCTTTACCCCAAAAAAACCTCAAATGTGTTTTTCCTTCACTCCTCTTCTTCTCACTCCTCTTCTTTACCAAAAATATGCCTTTTCAACCTTACTGATTAGGCTCTTAATCAGCTTCTTGGCCATCTTCAACAATATTTAGTTATTCTCGAGTGCATATCATAATTGATAGCCTCCAATTTTGCATGAAGCAAACAAAATTGAAAATCAAACTCCCAACCCATTTTTGGAATCTACAAACTAGTGGAATTGAATCTAATTATGATTTGTTTTCAGAATGTAGCATGTTGAAAATCAATGAGAAAAACTATTTAATTTAATGTTCTTTATAAAATATATTGATTTCTGTCCATCACATAAGAAGGAATAACCTTTGTTAAGAACACATATCAGGTTTTGAAATTTTGAAGGTCAAAACCACATTGGAAATAAATGTGTCAATGTGTCATAAATAAAACTTTTACCAAGCTTAACTCTTTTTGCTCTTTTGATTTATCAACTTGAATATGCTGTCCCATTTAGGGAGTGAATAGTGCACATTTGATGAGCAATAAGAATATTCAAAATGAAGGAACATTATCTATTCTTGTGTTTTGACTCGTTTGAATGCTACAAAAAAAGACTCTTCAAACAACATGAATTTGCATGAAAATTTTGTGATTAAAATTTTGGTAATGGGATTCATTCCAAAAAAACAAGTGGATATGTTGAATTATTGTGTTCCTATTATGTTAAAAAATAGAGAGGCACAATTCTTAAGCAGTGTACACCCCTTCCCTTTCTGTGGCTCCTTTAATTGTGTTTGCTAGGTGTTTGGATATGATATCTAGGTCGGATATCAACCTATCTATGGCAAACAAAGGCTTTCAAGGCATAGATAGGTACTACTAACCTTGATATCCGGCTCTGGATTTGATATCTTGGTCGGATATCAACATTTTAAAATCCGGCATAGTTTTCAACAAAGTACCAGATATCATGATGGGTGATATCCAACATCTCAGATATCAAATTGGATATCAGTCCCAATGATATCCGTCAAATGTCATTTTTGATATTCCAATTGATATTTTGAGATGGATATCTGGAAAATCCAGATATCCACCCAACACTGGTTCAGTCCTACCTTCGAAAGGTCCCAAAGTGCTTCCAAAAGTCTCTATTGCAACACCAAGTACACCACAAAAATTCACCCAAGGTTTTGCCCTACACTACAAAAGTTCCCCAGCTGCCATCAAAGTCTCTATCTCAACACCAAATGAACTATGAAGTGCACCACAAGGTTTTTCTATACACTTAGACAACAAGACAGGCTGAGCTCTTCACTGTGATAATTATATTCCTGAGAGGATGCTCTATGATGCTAATTGGAGATTAGAGAGCTCAAAGGTAATTTTAACGTAGAACCCTAATCTTCACCTCCAAAACTCAGGAGCTCCCTTGAAGTTGGAACAATTTGTAGTGTCAATCAATGAACATGCCCTTTGCTTTGCACCCTTCATTCAATGAAGACAACCTTCACTTCTACTCAGGGTTCATAAGCAAGAAATTCTCCATGTCCACCAGGTCAACACACCTCCATACCTTTTGTTTTTTTGAACAAGCACAAAATAGTTTCTTGTGCCAGGTTCTAGGGCTGCAAAAATCCTCTCCACCACACTCACTTACAGTCACTGGCTTCACAAGCTTCAGCTCTTCCTTCATGACCTTCAACTCTCTCTTCAAAAGCTTCAACCCTCACACACTCACTTATCATGCACACATTGAAGCAAGCAAAACCCAAGCTTGCTCCTTCACACAAAAATAGACATTGGAGACCAGACTCATTTGACCCACAATTCACTGCAGAAATGGGTTTGGGCCACTATTATTTCCCTTTTTCTTGGTTGGCCCCTGGTAGGCAATTCATCTCCTGTCCAATTTCATCACCAGATACAATTTACAAATAACACAAACATTTGCAAGGGATGTTCACCTCCTATTTAGGAGTACACCAGACCAGATCATAAAGTTTGTTAACTTCTTGTATGATCCTAAGATTGAGTGGAGAGCTCATAGTAAATTTACGTTTTTGTCATCGCTATTTTCAGCTCTCAATCGTCAACACATCCTACATAGCAAAAAAAGCACCAGAAAATAGAAATTTGTACAAAATCCCTTAAGTTTGAATTAAAGTTTCTGCACTTCTATGTCCAATTGCAGAATTGGCAAGTGGCAAGAAAGTGGAAATGTTCTGCACTATTAATTACCTCTGAATAGGCAGAAAAGGGCAACTTAAATCCTTTACAATACTACACTGTAATGTACACGAAAAATTCCTAGCCAAACTGTTTATGAATGGGATGGCAAATCCAGGCCAGGAAATGTGCTCCTGATATTTCAAGGTTTTTAAATTATAAACCATTTATTGATGTACAAACTACTTGAGATGGAAAAATAGGTTACTCAATGAAGCGCTCCTTGAATTGTGCATCTGACATTCGACACACATCTGTTTGTCCAAAGACTGAGTAACGGTTGTCAGCAATGCTTTCGTATACAAAGTCTCTGAAGAATCTGTGGCATTCAAAAAAACAGAGTCCAATATTTGAAACTGTATAAGATAAAATCCATATGGTTAGTCATTTATGGCTAATGCATTTTCCTGTTTGCAATGGATTTTACATGTCATTTGGACAAAGATCATCCCATAAAAGACTTTGAACTTACTCTCAATAGCTCTCAATGTTCATGATATCCATTTTGCACAGCGTTTTTCACTTTTGCACAGAACTCATCAGAACTTGCACATTTGCACCAAACTCAGCCAAATTCCAAACAAAACTAAGGACAAAACACAACTAAAAATACTCTTCAAAATGGAACTAAATATTGTGTCAGATCAGTCCAGAGATATTGCATGATTGACAATGTCAGGGAACTTACAAGGGAAAAAGGAGGGCAATGCTGGCAATTGGAGGAAACAGGGATTGGAGATACTGAGCTGTCCGTAAAACTCCCTCAGACTTAATGTATGACCTGCAAAAACAGAGACACAAACACAAGTTTTTCAATCCAAAATCTCATAATGGGTTGTTGTTACTGTTTTGAAGGCTAGTATTTTTGGGTTCATGCAACTGGATGTACATTTAAGAGTCTTGTAATGTTTTCACCCCTGGTTTTGATCCAAGGACAATTTTGCTATCCCACAATAAAAATGGGACCATAGAAGAAGAAACCAATTTAGCTATCCCACAATGAAAATAGAACCATAGAAGAAGAAACCTGTCTTTCTCAACAAGGACCAAACTCGAGATATCATCAGGTGCCCTGCCTGATCGCAACAAGAGAGCTCTTCCTGCTTCACTTTGCAAAGCTGCAAATCGGAGTCGGCTGTCATTGGCAAAGTACCACCAGTCAGACCTGAGCATGTAATCACTGTGCAGTCACTGAATTCTAAAATCTGACAATCCTTTGATTGCAGACTTGTTTGATGCCCAAAACCCTTCAACAAATCCTTAAAGCTTCCAAGCTGCAGTCCTAAACTGCTTCTCTTTATCATGGGATCAGTTTATTTAAACTTTAATTGGCCAATCTTTTGACCTAATCCAGATAGAATTGAGAGACTTCTGAGCCTGAATTTCACATAGACACATAGGCCAAAAATCTGTGATGATAGGTGCAAAATGGTCATCGATAGTTGTCATCAAACCATGTGGTGGCCAAGTTCCAAAACAGAGCACAGTTGAAGAACATACCAAAAAGTATACTGTACATTCCTTTCTTTGAACCAGAGAGACTCTCAAAACTAAACAAGTCTGCAATGGATCCATATGACCTTAAGTGTAACAAGGCAAGGGGAAGAAGAAGATACCCAACAGGGTCATTGTCAAGAACAAAATTCACTCCACCATTGCACATATTGCAAACACCTGATTCCCCAATTGAATCACAAAGAAAAATTAACATGAGTTTCAGGCATTTGCATCCATTTCAGAACAAATTTTTGCCAAGAAAAATTATATACTTGGATGCCACTCAAAGAGAGTTTGCAAGAATTGCAGACATGTGCAGTTCGTTCTATGCCATTGAGGCTCTTCCAGAACCCTAGCAAACATGCTCCAAGAAACAAGTCAGAAAATCTGAAACGAAATGGAACGAATACATAACAGACAACAAGAGTTAGGGTTTTGCAGCCAGCTCCTGCACAAAAAAAATCCTCGCATGCGGCGTGGTGGTGGAGTTCTGCTGCATCCACTGTGCCCAGCAGAAAGGAGATCAAGCAAGAAAAAAGACGGAGGGGGTGGAAAAAAACCGCAATTGAGCTTACCATCGAACAACACGATGGGTCTGGAATCGGAAGCAAAATATGCGTCTGCCTTCTTCTTCTTCTCCTTCACTTCGTCGTCATCTGTCACACTGCTGGAAGAAGAGGTCGTAGCAATCTGGGCAACACACCCAACACCTGCAACAGACGACGACAGCTGCTTCTTCCTCCTCACTACGTAAATTAGGGATTGAGATTCTAGTAGCTGCTTCCAGTCTAACAAATGTGGCATCACCAGCTGGCCTTGAAAAGCAGTTGAAGAAGAAGAAGAAGAAGAAGAAGAAGCTGTTTTGAAGAAGGTACTCCTCGACGTAGCAGAGGCGACTCCCAAGTTTACAATCCCATTTCTCGCCATCACAGCCATTGATGATGAAATCCCCCCAGCCCCGCCCGCAACACACACTACAAAACTCAAACAACTTTCTTCCCAAATTCTCTCAACTTGATTCTCAAATTTCTTTCGAGCACAAAAAGACCTGAACAGCTCGAGATACGCGCACACACACCACAGACAGCAAAAGCTTGAAGCTTGAAGAAATGGCAAATGCAACAGAATCGAAACTACAGTACATGAAAGAGCTCGAATTGAAAGGATTCTCTTCACAATGAAATAGTTCGCAGATCGTGCAAAAAGACTGATCGAAATTGTGCGTAAATTCTGCGAGAAACGGATCGAAATCGCACTTGGATCCGGCAAAGACTCGATCGCAGTCGCTCCACGTCTACTCTTTTTGTTCATGGTTCTTTCTACGTATACACCATACGTACAATACATGTGTTCGCACGAATTACCGGGAACACATGGGAACGTGATTAGGTTTAGGGTTTAAGGTCGGAGTCGGGTACCTCAGGGTTTTTCCCCTAAATTTCACAGTGTCTCCAAGTTGGCTACACATGTTGGGTAGAGGAGGCATCGTTGGCAACCAATCTGACTTTCTTTTCATAGGTATAGTTGACACCTTGCATTTTTTTTGAGGTAGTATCTTAGCGTTCAAAAAAAAATTGAGTAGCATAAAATGATGATATAAAAAATTGAGATGTATAATAAATGGGTTACACAGACTTTTTAAAATATTTTTTAAAATAAAAAAACTAACAATTCATTTTGCATCCATGCAGACCAAATTTTTTGTACAATATGTGATGATACAATAATTTTCACTTGATGATATTTATATTTAAAATTTTCAAACTTACAAACAAGGCTAGGGAGATTGAATTTTAATCTTTTTAGATTTTACCTATTGTAAGAAATGATCATGCACATTTGTGAGCTTACAAGTGGTTTCTTTTGTTTACATAGGTGAAAAAAAAACAAACACACAAAACATAAACCATAATTTTTTTTAAAAAAATGATTTAAAACTCACTTTAAAACCTTTTTTTTGGGGGGGGAACTAACCCAATTTGACTATGGTTGAAATTATAACTTGGAATCGAACCATAAGTCTAGCCCCATTGCAAACTTATCAAACTTTATAAGTTTGTACAAATTTCGTGCAAATCTGATTTCATAAATATACACAAAAATTGCACAAATTTTATGTTATGGTTAATATGAATGAAATTTGTACATATTCATTGTCTTAAATATTCATACGTGAATATTCATATTTAATACATACAAAATTACATAGTTTTATTCAAAATTACATCATGATAATTGCATAGATTTAGTTAAAATATAAATTATACATATTTCATATCAAGGCATCACAAGTAAAAAAGACATAATTTATGTAGAAATAAATGTATATACTTTTCATGCCATTTGACACATTGAAACCCATAGATTTTACATAAACATATTATTTTACAATTTTTGCACAGATTATATTGAGATTTCATGATATTTTATAAGTTTGTGGTTTCTGATTTTAAAACCTTTTAGAATTCAAGGTCAACTCAACCTTGATTCTAAAACTTTGATGAAACTTCTTGATTCTAGTTTTACTTGGTTCCAAAAAATAAACTTGGATTTGGGCAAGTTCCATATACTTGGATCTAGAACCATTGATTCCTACCCAATAATTCATGTACCTAACTAACATTGGTAATGACATTAATTTTTTCAAGTGGAAGCTTTGGTGAAACATGGCAAGGACATATGTTAAGAGGTGATTGTAGTCTATTTGCACTCAAAACTAAACGAACTAAGAATGGGAGGAGGAGCCTTTGATTGTAAGTTGTTTTTCTTTCACATCCAAAATGCAATGGTAAGGATCCTAATGAAATCAACAATTGAGATTAAAAAAATTTATGCAAGTGGTATCACAAAACAACTTTCTAGATGGCACACTTGTGAAATTTTGCTAGAAAAAAAACTAGGTTAGGCCATTCCTAAGATAAGGGGCCTCAAGGCTTGTTATTGATCTTGGCCTTCAGCCTTAAGGGCCCATTATTTAGGGAATGCCCAAGCTTGAGGGCCATATACATAAATTTAACCAACTATTTGCTTTAACTCTTTGCAAAAATATCACAAGCTTTGGAGCAAGTGTTTGAAAACAATTCATTTGGAGGGATCATTTATTTATGTTTTGTTCACAAATGGAATGTAATACATTATTACATATTTCATTTTTGAATATTTTGCCACATATTGAAAACATTGAAACATTGAAATGACTTCTATTAAGTAAACATTACTTCTTTCATTGGATCAAAGAAGTCATTATTGGGCTTAAATTCAAACTCTAATGCTAAGGCTTAACCATTTACTATAACTACAACATGAACCCTTTGAAAATTTGGCAACTTATTAACTACTCATGTGTGTAAAGCTTGTGTAGCCAACAATCCATGAACAATAATTTATTTAAGCATAACCTTCCAAAGTCACATGACCAAATAAATCATTTAAACATAAAAAAAATTTGTAATTAACAAATATTCTAATTCAATAAGTTGTTTCTAAATATGTTGTGGCTATGTTGAAAATGTGAAATTCAATAACATCAATGTTGAAAAATGTACTCCTTGTATAAATTTAAGTGTCTGGCTTTGCATATCAACCTCCCTTTCCTTTGTAAGTGTTTTCGAATATTGGCTCTTCACTCGTCATGTATCCTTTGAAGATCCAAGTCATTAAAAAAACATAAGCTTTCAATTCTTTAATTGGAAAACCCTCCATGACAAGTAACAATTTTTGAAACATGAAAACTTGGAATTTTTCAATCGTAGAATAATTGTGACTTTGTTCATAGCATGTACAACACAAATTGCAAACACGACAAAATTAGAAGGGCTAAATGCATTTCAACAACATGAATACAAGATGTAGTGTAACAAAAAAGAAAGGCTTCATGAACTCCTAATGGACACATAGAATGTGCATTCACAATTGAACATTAACTATTCACAAAATCAATAATGTACCCATTAGACTTCTAATAATACATATTCATGAAGTCTGTATGTCCGATGTTCCTCGATTACACTAAAACTAGGTCTATAGGGGTCAAACCTTTCCAATTTCATTCTGTTGAACTTCAACTGACCAAATTGGCATTTATAAAGCTTCCTTTCAACCCCAACATAGTCAAACACCAAAAACTTTTGACACATAACACCTTAGATTCACCCAAACATTCTCCACACCAACTATTGTACATGAATCCCATACAAACACCCAATACACCTCTAGAAAGGACATGAAACCTAATTCAAGAATGTTGATTCCCAATTATTCCATAAAACCGACTTAGGAAGTTTGACAAATGCTGCTTTAACACTCACGGGATTACTCATGCCAAACCCACTTGAATAGCACAAGCACATACTTGGAGGTCTTAAATTGTTGGGTATTTTCTTCCTTCATATAAGACACTCAATAGCCCCAGCACAATAAATCATTCAAACATGCTTGTTTGTTGATAGGTCATTCACCAAATCCTTAGATTACTCATCATCTCTTCGATCATTGACCTAAATACATAAATGTAAACATATTTTTTCTAAAAGATCAACTATGTAGTGGATAATGTAATATCAATCTTCCAAAAAGTTCTCACAACTTATTACTTTTGGGCATTTTTTCCTTTCAACACATAGTAACATTCTAAATTATTCATTTCACTAACACACAAAAAACCAATCTTGCCCACTTATCTTCCAAATTCCGTGCCTATTTGTAGTTGAGACGTTCCCATGTTCCATAGCTTGCACCATTCTCCTCTATTCAAGAATAAAACAATAGACATTATACTAATCCCTAAGCTTTCGCATAGAATTAACAAGTTTATCACCACATCAAGGTTTCCTGGAAGAAAATTTTCAATGAATAACAAGATGACAAAACAAAACAACAGACAATTTTTGACACCATGAACTTGATGGTGTCCAAATAGTAACCCTAAAAACTTTCCATCTATAATTTTCTATTACAATGGAATAGTTGAAAAATATTGAAGACACAAGATGCAACAATAATTGTAGTTGAAAACAATCTTCATGTCTAAGTAGGTATAACTTAAGTGCAAGTGTAAACATGGAAATTGAATGAATGATTAATAATGGTGAAATAAGAAGAGAAAGTTAAGAAAAAAACTATTGATATCTTATGATATATTTTCTTGAAATTTGACCTTCCATAAGGTTATGTAATAGGTATACGTTTGAATAAAAAATTTAAGCATATAGAATAAACAAACACACAAACATATTCACAAACATTAATTATGAAACTAGAATGAAGCCATACTTTGATAGGTATGTGATATTTTGTCTTGTACAAACTACAAACTATGGTAGAGCTTAAGATGGGCCCAATATCTTATAGTTAAATGATTGAAATCAAGTTTTTTTCCCTTGAATTATTGGTGATTTAAAAAAAAGGGCACTTGCCACAACATATTCTTGTTTTATTTCTATTATTTTGCCAAAATGTGAAAATTCACCACTTGGCAGTCAATATAGGACATCCTTTATATAAACCACATCAAGTTTAGTGAAATATAGTTTTGAGGACAATTCAATATTTAAAACATTAAGGTACAAAATTATATCAACAATTTATTTTCAATACTCAAAAATTATAACTAGGAAGGAAAGAAAGAATGACCCATCACTAGTGTTAGTAGACAGTTTGCTTTAAAAATGAAAAAAATGAAATTTTTTTAGAATTATAATTGAAGGAATACCCAAGATCAATCAATTAATGTCATAATTCTCATTGAAAACATTGTTCAATGTTTAACAACTTTTCCAATGTAGGTCAAAACATTATGAAACCAACTTGATGCCCTCCTTACTCTTGGAGGGCTTTTCAATTGCACCAAGAGTGGGGGCAAGAGTGCTATTCTTTGGGAGATCTCATTGTGACAAACAAAATAAACAACTTCATTCATAGATAAATTTTAGATTGTTTAAAAAAAAAATAAAATTGTTTTGATTATTACTCAAATGAATTTTATTGTATTTTCTGGTGAATTCTTTTTCAAAATGGAAAAAAGTAAGCATTATTTGGGTTTTGAATTGTTGAATTTTGAAAAATAGAAATCTCCAAAGTCTATATTAAGCAAAATGGTACCAAGAAACATAGAAGGGTGATTAATATTTTTTCCCATAATTTTGTAGCCAAATTTCACAAAATTGTCTTATGGATGACTACCACTTCAATTGTGTCATAAATTTGAAATAAAAAAATAAAAATAAAATCAAGCCCAGCAGTTTTTTTTTTCCCAAAAAAAATTGTTGGCATTTTGACAAAATGCTGAGAGCAAGTTGGGAATTTTTTGGAATTCTTTTGTTTTGAATTGAAAATTTAACTAATTTTGCTAATTTTGGGAAGGAAATTCGCCAAATTCTCGACATTACAAAATTGGAAAAAAGAAAAAGAAAAAAGGACAGGGGCCGCGGCCACCCCAGTTGTCTGTACGAATTTACATAGTAAAACTGCAAAAATGTCACTCTTAACTTTTCCCTACGTAAAAAGCTAATTTAACTACCCTGCAATCATTGGTGCGACAAGAGCGAACAAACGGCACTTTTCGGAGCTGGACGTTTTCAGCGATTTTACATACCTACCAACTCGCACTCCTGATAGGTAGGTAGTAGGCACCTACCGACACCTTCCCTTGCACCAATAGTAGGGTTTGTTTTATAATTTTTTTTAATCTAGGCTAAGTGGCGATCATCCAGAGAAGGGTGGTTAAAAATGGCGATCATCCCTAGGAAAATTTAGCCAAATATGGCTATGCACTAGATGTGGAGTACAATTATTTAATTAACCTTCTATATTCATGACTGCACACTGAAAACAAAACATAGAAATCTGGCGATTTCTAATAATTTGTTTCTCCATTTTGGTAATTGAAACCCTCTAAAATCACTTCATTTTCGATTTTTGAGTCTTTTATTTCGTCAGTTTTAAAAAAAAGGCTGCACATTAGTGTTGTCACTGGCGATTTTATTTTGTTTTTTCCTCATTTCTGGGAATGGAAACCCTCCAAAATCACTTCATTTCGCTTTTTTGGCGAAATTTCGCCAGTGAAAAAAAAAAGGCTGCACTGTAGTGTTGTCGCATACGTACACTCGCGCTATGTACCTAGTAGGTACCAAAACCTTCCTTCCACTTGCGGCACAGTAGCCTTGCCACTATTGCGTTGTAGGTAGGTACGTAGGTAGGTAAGTAGGTAAGTAGGTTGGTATCAAGAGCTTCGCTTCCCTTGCACACGGCGTTGTTGCGCAGAGTGTTGTCGCGCACGCACAGAAGACGCAGTTCGACGAGTACATTGCCTCAGCGGCAGTTGTTGACGAGATGTTCTTCGAGATCGCAATGCGAAGGCAGGTGGTGCTGGTGCCGCATGAGCTTGGAAACCACCTGCATACCCGACGGGCAGTATTCCGTCGCTTGCTCCTTGACCTTGACACGCTGAGGTGCTCCGAGGATCATGGATACTACGTCGCGGTTACCACTATCGAGAATCTGAGTGAAGGTGTCATCCGCTCCGGAAGTGGATCTGTGGTCTACTGGATCGATTTCAAGTGTATCGTTTACATGCCGGTGGCGAAAGAGATCGTGGAGGCTCAGGTTTCCAAGGTTACCGGTATGGGTTTCTTTGCGGATTGTGGTCCTTTGGATGAGATCATGGTGGCAAGTCGTGAGATGAATGGGTTTGAGTTCCGGCCGGCGGAGGTGCCGACTTTCAATCGTTGGAAGGATCTGTCTGGGAATGAGATTGGTGTCAATGCTGTCGTGCGGTTGCAGATAATTGGTTTCAAGTATATTCCAGAGGAACGACGTTTTCGTGCTGTCGGAACTTTGAACGGAAATTTCCTCGGTCACCTTCCTGATTTTGGCAAAAAGGAACCCTCCATTTGAGGTACAAGAATGCGAGCTCTGCAAATTTCTTTTTGTTCAAGACCCAAACTGCAAGCTGACTTAAACCCTAGACTTAAAGCCCTAGAATTTGAACGCATGGCTTTTGTCAGGTTTGTGGATAGAAAAGGGGGCTTGATTTTCAGAGACATGTTTCCCTTCGTTTGTCTGGCAGATGGAAGTGATGTGAGCAGCAGATTCTTTGGCACTTCACAAGCAACCCTAAATCTCCATCTAATGTCATCATTCTCCATTGTCATTGTCCTTTTTCTGAACTCACTTCCAAAACTTTTGCTGCTGCCATAGAATCCATCCATGCTTCTTCAGATTTGCAACCCTAAAATTGACCAGATTCCATTCTTTTGCTGTTGTCTATCCTTTTCTTACTCACTTGGTTGTAGCAGCTGAAGTGTGCTTCTGCAACCCTAATATGCACTTCATGAATATTGAATGCTGCAAAAAGCATCTAAGATTCATCAACCCTAATGGTGCCATGATTTATTGTTCTTTATTTTGGCTTTTCAGTCCTTGTGCTAACATTGACTGTAAAAGCTCAGATCAAAGAGTCTTGTTCTTGTGATCTGTCTGTTGTTTCTTAATGCTTCAATACAAGTGGTGTGACTGAGCATCATTCTGTCACATTGCTTACTCTGAACCTCTACTGTCTTGTTGGATAGTAAATGGTTCAGATGGTACACTGCACTGAAACATGGTGGTGGCTTCATGTGATTGGCTGGTCCTTACAGTAACATGCCTCTGGCAAACAAGTTTAACTGGCATTGTGTTGTGCAGGTGGCTGCATACACTGGGTAGGTGGGAAATTGGACAATGCCTTTGTGCAAAGACAGGAGCAGATGACACACATGTGCAAGTTGTAAATATTGGCATGTCCTATACCTCTCTGTCTGTTGGTTGTCTCTGTCTTTGTATTCAGTGTAGCATTTTACTTTCATTTCTTAGGGTTGTTAGTAATGGTGGCTTTTCTAGTCAAACAGAAAATCCACCTGGTCTGTCTGAAAAAAAAATTCTTTTGTGCAGACTTTCAAGATGATGAATATTTCATATAAGATCTACCTTGTTGACTGGTGTTGTATTTTGCAGAATTCGTGGGTGCAAGTCATTCTTTTTTTTGAGAGATGGGCCAAAGTGGTATGCAACAGACAGACCTTCAATGTTTTGAGCTTGCAGATTTGTGACGAGGCAGACCCTAATCTAGCATACTGCTTTCTGCTATGTAATTAATCACAAACAGAATATCTGAGGAATGTGGGAGTGTTAAATTTTTCCATTACACTATGACAACCACTTGACTCTTGGGCTCCTCAAGCTTGTGCTTAGGGTTTTCTTTTGAGACTTGTCAGAGGTATATGAGAACTGACCTTGTGTTATCTAACTGTTTCCATTTTTTCCATTCTTTTTTCTTTTTTTGGGATTGAATTTTTAATGTTCACCATTGAATAAGTGTTCTATATTTGTGCAAGGCTTTGTTTGTGTGGATCTATTTAGGGTTGATAATCTTTGACATTGATCTAAAAACACACATAAACTGTTAAATTATTCTTCTGAAAACATTTGTTTTGTTCAGAACTCATTTCAATGTGAACAAGGTTTTGGTTGTTAGCGGGGCTTTATCTAGAGTTAGTGGTGTTTAATATCTTATTATTTTGACATTCTTGGAAGATTCTAGGGTATGAAAATATAGGACAATTTTACCATGTTTGTTCTATAATGAATTCATTTTTTGATGTTCATATTGTTTTACAAGCTTGATTTTTTTGGTTTTGAATCTGGAGAATAATTAATGTCTTTTCATGCAGATTATAAAACAGCAAAGGATTAAATAAGAAGCCTAAAGCACTTTGATTTGTCATAATAGTTAAGGATTAGTCCAGGGTTGCATGAAGGACATGCCACTATAGAGGGTTATGTTTTTTTGATGGAAAATACTTGGGTTGCTCCATAGCATTTTATGATGAAGACTCATTCTTCTTTCATCTCTTTCAGGTTTATGTTTTTATATGATATTGATCAAGCTTTAATATGGTATTAGAGCCATGTTAATTAAATCATAACTGATTGTAGGGAGTGTTTCTCTAACATAATAGGAAGCTATTGAAATATGTCGTGAATCTTGTTGTCTTTTGACATTTCTGTATGTCCCTCATATCTTTCTGCACATTCCTGGTTGTTGGTTGGCTAAATTTCATAACTCACCCTCTTAAGTGTCCCATAACCTCAGAGCTCTTGTACAAATAGTTACGTTTTAGAACTGGTGGTGAGAGTATGGACGCTACCATTAATACTTGAGGTGCGTGCTAAGTCTGGAAGTTAAATGAGATATTGAAAGCAAAATTGAACAATTGAACAAGAAACCATAGGAGTGTAATGAAATTTGTTGTAAGATTCTTTTATATGGAATGCTAGGTACAATCAATTCTAAAAGGTCAAAAGCTTTTTAGTGTGGTGATAGAAGGTTGGTTAGAGTGGTCGCTCCTCCACCAACCTTTGGGGGTTAGCTGTTTCACATACAATAATTAGAGGTGCTAATAGCAAAATTGAATTTGGGTGAAATAGATGATCTTGCCTCCAAAAGCATGTAACAAATTGCCTTAAAAATAGTCTAATGTCTCAAGTAAGTAGTGATGAGTCTAAAGAGGCTAAGAATGAGTTTAGGTTTGTCAGTGTAGGGTAAAGCCCTACGCAAGGGGCATTCCCCAAATAAGGTGTCTAGAAGACGGTGGTACCTAGGTCAACCTCTGCATTTTGAGAATGTCCCTCACTCCCGGGCTTTACCAATGGTAATGCAGGAGGCTCAAGTTATTCTCAACCTAAACATATTTAGATCATGAGGCTTGTAAGAGAGGGAGGGTTTAGGGTATAACCTACTATTAAAGATTAGGATATAGGTGTAAGGTCCCTCCGATTTTTTAGTAGTATGCATAATGTCCCTCATGTTTTTTAGGAGGGATATTCATGCTCATAAAGTATTTCCACATACACTTCAAAAATTTCTCCAAGTGCTTTACGTGTAAGGACCTTGGGATAGGGGATTTTGAGAATAAAGGACCTACACAAGGTAGGAGCCTAGGGCAGGTCCCAAATTCTTGTAGATCCCTCATCCATGGGCTTTACCTGGCTAAAACACATGACCAATATGCTGATGGAAGAAGAACAAAAGAATCCCACAAATGTGGGATGATGAATTGTGAGAACCCTATTTGTTTTAGGAATGCCTACCTTGAGAGCATTACTTGACATAAAACACCATTAAAAAAAGGTAAAATGTTGCAAAAAGTGAAATGTTTTTCAAAGTGAACGTTTCATTTTTTCAAAATGCCTCACCTTTTGTGAAGGAAAAAATTCACTTATAACATGCTCTCCAAATACATTAGAAAATTTGTGCTAATTTCTTATGCTAATTTAAAATCAAACATTTCTAGCCAAAATAAACTTGTATATTGCTAAACTATTTCCAACATTTTGAAAGACGGTGATGGGCCTAGATCATGGGTAATAATGATGGGGAAAAAAAAGTAACAATATACTTCTTTTTGAAGAAGCTCAATGGTCACACTTATGCCAAGATTTTCATCAATAAATTGTTGTTACATTAACAAAACAAAACAACATAGCCATTATTTCTAAGTATACAATATTTGTAGCCAAAATGACAATTCATGGTTGATGATAATGATGTAATTGACCACATGGGCATATGAAAAAGGATCCTTTTTCATCTATGCAAACTTTACAAAATGACAATTGTGGATGGTTGGTGCAAATAAACTAAGGTTGAATACAAAATTGGTGCATGTGATAACATAATGTGCATTTATTTGGTAGACCTCTTATTTGTAAGAGAAAAACATTGGAAAAGTTCTCATATGACAAAAAAGGAAGAGTTCCAAGCTGATCACTTGAACTAGTGCAATTTGATGTATTTCGATTAGTTCAATCAACAACCAGATCACAAGCTTCAAGTACATCACTATGGTCATTGGTGAATATTTGATTCTAAAGTTGCCAATAGCCCAGTTTTTGGGGACATCTCAAGGACAATTTTGGCACTTGAGGGATGTCTTGAATAGGGCATCCTTAGAATTTTTTTGATTCAATATATTTTAAAGGTTTGGAGACATTTTGTCCATGCTCATAAATTACTAGGACAGCATGAATTATTTTTTCCTGACAAGGGGGGGATGTCAAGAAGACGTCCAGGAATGTTTGGGATTACGGGTAGTGTTGGGGAGATGTTTGGGGACATTGGGTATTTGCACCATAAAAGAAAACAATATTTCCCAAGGGATGCGGGTTCGAGAACCTATATATTTTAGGGGTTGGGGGGGCATCGGGAAGATGTTGAGGGATGATATGGAGACTTTGGGCAATGTTAGGAAAATGTTGGGGGATGTCAAGGAAAAAAAACTTAGGTAATAGGAAGACATTCGGGGCCAACATGGATGCCATGGGTACATTATGTAGTGTCAAGGAGACACCAAGGGATGTTGGGTAGCATTAGGAAGATGTTGAACAACAACAAGAAAATGTCAAGAAATGATAAGAAGTAAGTTTGAAAAATAAAAATAAATCCACTTGTACGAAAGCGAAAAAGGAATCCTTCTTAGCAACCATATTCAATACATCAATGTGGTATATACTTATTATGGAGCAAATATTGAACTTTTGAACATTGGTGGTCCTTACAACACCATGACTGAACAGCATAAGTTTCAATTTATCAAAATTTGGTATTGGTGACAAAAGAATTTTGTCAATTTTTGATTTTGTAGGGGAATGTAACTTAAGGTGTGCTCCTTAATTCCTAACTAAATAGGGGCATAAAAACTTTAAGATTGGACAAGCACAAACTCTCAAGTTGAATTCACAAATGTCTCAAAGTGCACAAACCAAATGAGAATCACAATTAATGCATTATGTACCTAATGTGGTGCATAGATCACCATGAATTAACTTAGACTCATAAGACTCACCATACCCCATACTTGAGAGGAAGCACCAGTTTCTTGGGACTCCTAAATGAAAATCCAAGAACTGCCAAATGAACAGCGTTTCAAAAGCATATAAGTTCCCTTGTCAAATTTGATCTGAACCCTCAAAATGTTGTTTAACTTGTTGAGAGTTACTTCAATAGTTTGACTCCTAACCCTTTAGACTATAATAGAGACCTAATTGAAGCTTAAATGATAGTTAACCATCAATTATGGTCTAAGTTATATTGAACCGAAGTAGAATTGAGTTTGATTTTCAAAACCCAAATTGGAACCAAATCCATTTTACTTTTTTTAAGGATTGGACTCATAACTTAGTTCTTGATTCCATTTTTGTGTGGAACCAAATTTGAAATTGGAATTGTTCTATTATATTTCCTTGAACTAAAATTAGAAGTTCTTCATAAAAGTTAAGAATTGTGCAACACTAATCTATACCAACCTTGAAGTTCAAGGGGAGTGTTGTCATGTGAGCCAATTAGTATATATTAATCCATCATCATAAATCACCCAAAGATCATGTATGACATCCACGTACGTGTTCAAAATTCATTATCCATACATAGAAAATCATTTAGCAAAGTTTTCATTCTTACTTCCCCACAAGTAGTAAGACTTTTAGGATATTCACATTCATAAGGCCAACCATTTCTTATGCACCCAAAGGGTTGAAATTCATGCATCACTATCCATGTTTCATGTCCATAAATGTTTTTGGAAAATCCTTAAGGAGCTTGTTATTTGAATAGTGTCTGAAAAGTTCTAGGGATGTTTTTTGCAGGTTTATCCTTTTGAATATAATTATTTGCAATATCCCTTACCTTTAGTTTAACCAACATTGATTTGAAATACAAATTGAATCTCTCTTGTTCTTTGGTTTATTTTCATGTAATATTTAACTAAACATTTTTACATGCTTGTCGTTACATTCTACATTTAAAAAAATCTTTAACCTTGTGTTTGTTTTATATTTGACATTCTCATGTTGGTGTCTTATTAATGTTTAGGACTTTGTGCATAATTTGGATTGCATGAACTCATAAACAAATATTTGCCATTTGTTTTGACTTGATGTATAACTGAATTTAGATTAATAAATAAAAAATATTGTTGCAGCTATTTACACATTAATCTAAAATAAAATTCATTTAATTTAAGTATATAAATTATGTATTTTAATTTCGTTAATAAGTACATATATTATCTAAATAATAAAATTTACCACATTTTAAATAAATTTTCACACAACTTGACTTATATTTGCAACCAATTATGAAAATGATTTTTTGCCACATAATTAGACCTCAAAATTTTCCAACCTAAATGGCTAAGAATGAAGATTATAAAGTAAATTCCCATGCAGATCAAGATTAATTCTAATTGTGACATATTATGTTGCAAATTGAGTAGAATGACATATTGAAATTACAAGTTGAATTAGGTGTCACTTACATGTTAGTAAACTTATTTCATAATGTCACTAATGCTATCCATCTATGATACATCCTCATGCCAAACTCTAGAATGAAAGAGCATTTGGTAGTTCAACCTATTACATTTAAAGGTATAAGCTTAAGAATTGTACATAAAATCTCCAAGCTTTTGACATTTTTAGTAGTTGATGTATTAAGGTTGAAATGGAGGTGGAACACTATAGGTATAGGATTAGGGTTATGTAAAATGTTTCCAAAATGCCCCACCAAAAGATAATTAAAATTCAGGAATACATGTTTAGAGTTCAGATTGTAAAATGATTTGAAACAATTCAATTCTTTAATGCTACATTGAACTTCCATAATGGGCTGACAAAAGACAAGGGAAAGTAGGGAAAATTAGGAATATTCATTTTGAAAATCTTAATTTCATTTGATGGAACTGTTTGTGTATGTACAACCAATTTAAAGGTGTGATATCATCAGCCCATTTTCCAACACATTTGTTGTTTTTTCAAGAAAAATATTGGAACTTTTTTTGCAGAGATTTGTTTTCCTAACTATGTAAAATTAACTAATTTTTGGGAAAACAATTACCAGATTTTTTTATATCACAAAGCTGAAAAAAAACCCCCAGGTTATCTTAATGAAAAATCATCAATATCATTCACATATTATCTTACTATGGTGCATATGATATGATGGCCACCATATCTGTAGATGAAATTTACTCACATGGATGAAACTATATCATTAAGATGAAATTGGATTACATGAATGAGATTATTAAATTGTATAAAACTTCTTGGACATAGATAAAACTTTCAGTATGGATGAAATTGATGATACTATGAAAATTGAACCACATCAATGAAATGCATCACATGAATGAAAGTGGGTGACATGGATGAAATTGGACAAATCAGGAAATTTTAAGGTATGGATGAAATTCACCACATAAATGAAAATGACAAATTGGATAAAACTCATGAAACATATTGAATTCTATTTACTTGGATAATATTTGACTATGCAGATGAAATTGGTGACATGGATGAAGAATAATAGTGAAAAGAAACATGGTGATGCAAATGAAATGCATCATATGGATGAAATTCAAGCATATGGATAATGGTCACCTCCATGAATTTAGTTTCATTACCATGCTACCAATCTCATCCATTATGAGAAACTTTCTTCCTTTCATTTTCCCAAGTTCTTCTCTTCAGAAACACACCTTGTTGAGGTCTAAGTAAGTAGCTAAAGGGGAGAAATATGAGCTGATATAGGTTTGGACCTCAAAATGGTGCGTTTCAAGTAACCATGGTAACACACCATGTTGAGGTCTAAGTAGAACATGGTAAGTTTGGACCACTTCAACCTTTTGGTCTCTAGTCCAGCTAAAGTGAGATACAACCAGAAAAAAGGGGGGGAAAAACCAAACAAAAAAAACACTAGGGAAAAGAAAGCAAGAGGTAGGTAGGTAGGTAGGATCAAGAGGGAGGTAGGTAGGCAGGTATAGGTAAGTGGTTTTGGGTACATTTTTAAAACAAACTAAAACTACCACATCATGAGCTTTGCTTCAACTAAACTAACACATCAATCATCATAAGCAAAAGCATTACTTCAACATGAGCACATGAAAAAACAAAAAAAAACTACCCATATAGGTATTATTATCATTAACTTTCCTTTTTTTTCAACTAAACTAAAATTTCACCATCATCCAAAAAGCTTTACTTCAATAAGAGCAACACATAACCCCAAACTAAATCTAATTTTTTTTTTAAAAAAAAAAATTAAAAAACTACCCATAGTATTATTATCATCCACTTTGTTTCAACTACCTACCTATACCATATATTATCATCATCATTATGATCATTAGCAAAAGCTTTGCTGCAAACAAGAGCACATGGTCACAAAACTACCTACCTACCAACCTAATATTGTTATTGTTATTATTATTATTATCATCATCATCATCATCATCATCTTTTTGTTTCAACTGGAAAAAAGGGAAAAAAAAAAAAAAAACTAACCATCTCATTATCATCATCATCATCATCATCATCATCATCAGTAGCCTAGCAAAGCTTTGCTTCAATATGATGCCCATGACAAACTACCCACATCATAAGCAAAGGTTTTTTCTGGTTTCAACTTGAGCACACAAGGAATGGGCATTGGGGGGGGGGGAGGGTACCTAATGAAAGGATCCTCTCTCATCCAAAGGATCCCCTTAGCCCCCACCCCCCATTTTCAGGTACAAAGCTCCTGTACTACAAATCACTTGGGTCAGTACAATTAACTATCATTACCTGGCCCCTTTGGAACTGTGTGTCAAGGTACTAAACCACCATGGTTGGTCTATATACTATATACATATATAAAATCATAAGTACAACAACACCCCTCCCCTCCCCTCCCTCCCTCCCTTTGAAAAAAACAACACTTCCCAAAGAAAGATGGCCCCCAAAACTACCCACCTCCATGCTTCACATTTTCCCTTCTCAAGTTTCCCACAAATGAGCCCACAAATTAGGTAGTTGTTGGGTGGATCACCAATCCTTTCCAAAACTTCCAAGTGTTGTAACTTAGAAGTGTTGCAAACATGTGGGTGATCCCAAAATGTTTTTTACTAAATTTAAAAGATTATAATATGAATTAAGGGAAAAAAGAAAAGAAAAAAAAGGTGGTTCCTTAGGGAAAGAAAAAATTATTACAAATAAACATTTTGGGTGATACAATTTTATTTTTTTACAATACATAATAGATTATTTGTGTTTATAATATGAGTAATGGAAAAAGAAGAAGAAAGGGAGGCTTAAGCAAAAGATAATTTCTTACAATTAAAGATTTTGGGTGATCTAAAAACACTTTTACAAGACAAAAGACATTACTAGTGTTAATAAAATGAATGAGGGAAAGTCAAATAATGGTGCTTAAGAGACCAAAAAAAATTACAAATAGTTAAACATTTTAGGTAATCCCAAAATGCTTTTATGGAATTTAAGAGATTATTAATTTCCATAATATGAGCAAGGAAAATTTAAAATGGTGTTCAAAGGAAAGAAAAATTATTACAAATAAAGATTTTGAGTGATCCTAAAACACTTTTACAAGACAAAAGAGATCATTACTCGTCTTAATAAAATGAATGAGGGAAAGCCAAATAAGGGTGCTTAATTAAGGGACAGAAAATTTATTACAAAAATAGGTAACCATTTTAAGTAAACTCAAAAGTATTTTTATGAAATTTAAAAGATTATTAATTTCAATAATACGAGCAAGGAAAATCTAGAAAATGGTGTTCAAAGGAAAGAAATTTTATTACAAAAATAAGAAATGTTTTTAGGTAATCCCAAAATACTTTTATGGAATTTTAAGAGATTATTAATTATAATAATATGAGGAAGAAAGGGAGAGAAAAAAAAGTGTTTAACGAAATAAAAAATTAGTTACCTTAAAAAATCGAATAGGTACCTACCTACCTAATTTATTTATTTATTCTTAATAATCTGAGTAGTAGGGTGGGAGGCGGGGTGGCAAAAAAAATGGGTGTTTTTGATTGAGTAGAGCGAAACTCGGGGAGCGTGGTAGAATGATGACACGACACGTGTACGAAGCCGTACTACGGCGGTAAGCTCTGGTGACCATGAAATGATTAGCTGCTGCAAGGGGCGGGGCTGTTATCGTGGCGCATCAACGGTCACGATGGGCCACGGTTGGCCTCGTTCAATACCTGCCGTCCGATTCTACCTGTCTTTGCCTCCTTGTATCTTCCTGCTCCGGCTCTCTCTCCCCCTGCCAGGCCCACTTGCCCACCAGCCCGGTTGCAGCCCACGGGTATGCCCGCCCCGTCTCCTCTCCTCTTCGTTCCAGTTTAGATCAGTCGACTGTGAAACCAGCGCAGCTACATTTGCGCGCGCGCTCGCTCCGTCGCTCGCTCTCTCGGGACGAGATTCTGAGAACCTTTGGCCGATCGGGGATCCAGAGAAGAGGACGGAGAGGAGAACACTCAGAGATAGACAGACAGACAGACAGAGAGTCACAGTCCGTTGGGAGACCAGGGAGAGACCAATTATGGTGTACTTTGTAGTTGGGGTTTAGTGTTTTGACGTTGCATTTCTTGGCAGATTACTTGGCACTGTTGTTGGGTCTGCGTGTTTGGTGGGTGTTGTGTCGCAGGCGGGGAATTGAGACTGTGATTGGGTTGAGGTTGTTTTTGTTGTTAGCTGAGAGAGCCTGGGGAATTTTAGTTTAGAGGAGGTCCGGAACTCGGGAGGAATGTACGTGGCACGAGATCATCGAACAATTCGGAAACGGAAGAGAGGGGAAAGGGTGTTCGCGTTTCAGATCTTCGGGGACCCGGGATTCCCCGCTGACTATGATGGGCCGTTTCGTGACAATGTGCGTGTGTTTCTGGAGAAATGCGCGGAGGCGGAAGTGTGTATGAGTGTGGATGGGATGCCGGCTTGGTCAATTGCGCTGGAAGACGACTCCTCCTCCGTCCAAGGCGGTGGCTCCTCCGCCCAAGCGACGCGCATCAACTTGTTGGTGTTCCAAGAGAGTATCACCGACACACTGCATCCACATTGTGACCAATGCCGATGTATCGGTAATATTTTTTTTGTTTCCTGATTGTTCAAAGTCTTCGTCCCCACAACAATTGCAGTCAACAACAAATACCCAATGCCTAGGTCGACGGTGAAAAGGATCCCGCTCTCTACAAACAGCCTCATGCTCACCTCATGTCCAATTTCCATGAATCATACTGATTTCAGCAGAACTTCAGAATGTTTGTTTTGAAGAATCCATTGAACCCATTGATGGATCATGTTTATATTGAAGCTGTAAGGTTTTGGTATGATCCCTAGTAATGCTCTTGGACCCATCTGGAGAATCTGCACCATGATGATTCCTCGCAGTCAGTTTTTTTTTTCATGGGTACCCATTTGGCCAAACTCCACCATGATGATTCTTCGCAGTCAGTTGTTGTTTTTCATGGGTACGCATTTGAAAAATCTGCAACATGATGATTCCTGGCAGTCAGTTTTTATTTTTCATTGGGACCCATTTGAGCAATCTGCACCATGATGATTCCTCAGTCAGTTTTTGTTTTTCCTTTGGACCCATTTGGACAGTTTGCAGCACCATCATGATGATTCCTCGTAGTCAGTTTTTGTTTTCAGTAGGACCCATTTGAGCCTTCGGACTGTTGCAGGTCCCAGGTGGTTTGGTTCTCGGCTTTGGATTGAATGAGAAAGCGTGGTGGTGACTTCATGGTTGTGTTGATTGCTTGCAGGATGGAGTCATCATCCGGTCTCCAACATGCGGTACCATTTCATAATTCCGGCGCCGGAACAAACTTCAGATCGGTCTCTGAGATTGGCGGGTATGAATCTTGGCCACGGCGGTGCCAAGGCACAGCTACAGTGTCCCAGTTGCAACGAACCCATCGTGACTAGGTTCCTGAGATGTCCTTCATGCGGGGAGGAACCCGGGCTGATGGGCAGGTTTCTAGACTTACAGAGCCACCTTCTGCATGGAGTGATCCACTGCAATGGCTTTGGGCACTTGTTGCGTATCAACGGAAGAGAGAAGGGCTCTAATTTCGCTTCTGGGAGAGAGATCATGGATCTCTGGGACAGGATTTGTGCAATGCTTAGGGCCAGGTAAGAAGCCTAGCTGCAACCCATCACGAGAAAGCTTACTAGTAACCATGTGCACACCTTCTCTGCATGTCTGGCTTTGAATTGGGTCTCAGGATCCAACATGTACAACATGCTCACAACATGCTGCCGCTGCCTGAGGACTTAGTCTCGGGAAGGAACTGAATCCGCAATTTCAATCCGGCCATAAGGACTCTAGAGATTCCAGCCTTTGACAATGTCTTTCTTGAGTAGAATTGGGTGCACTCAAGAATGCGAGGAGCTTCTTCTTACATGCAGTTGCGTGCGTGCGTGCGTGTGTTTTGTAGGAAGGTGAGCGTCGAGGATGTATCAAAGAAATGTTCTCTGGAGCTCCGGCTTCTCCACGCCGTGGCATATGGTGAGTCCTGGTATGGGAGATGGGGGTACAAGTTCGGGCACGGTAGCTTCGGCATTACGCAGCAGATGTACGTGAAAGCCATCGAGGCAATCCGGGAAATGCCGTTGACAGTCATGGCACAGCACTTTGAAGGTGTCGACCAGGAGGTTCCAGCCATCATCGCCACGTACCAGCGCATCAGCGGACAGAATCTCCAAACTGTGGGAGACTTCATCCGCTTCATGATGGAGCTCAAAGTAAGGTTACCAGTCTACAGCAACAACACCAAGTCTAGCATCTCCTGCAAGGATTACGACAAGAAAGCTTCTGCTGCCAGTGCGGCAGCGGCGGCATCAAACACTACTTCTAGTGCTGCAGCAGCTGCACCCACGACGACTACAACGACGACCCAAGCTTCTGAAATGCCGTGCAGATGGTCAGCAAAGCGACTAGATCTCGCAACCCAAGTCATAGTCGAAGCTCTGAAGAGTTGCGAGAGGAAGTGGATGCCAAGGCAGGATGTGCGAGATGCAGCTCGAGTCTATATTGGGGATACAGGACTACTGGACTTCGTTCTCAAGTCGCTGGGGAACCGTGTGGTGGGCAATCACGTTGTGCGCAGAGCGGTGAATCCCATCACCAAGGTACTGGAATACAGTCTCGAAGACGCCGTCTCTTATTCCTCGTCCCATTCTTCCGCGGCGGCGGCGGCTACACTCATCAGACCGGACGGGAGATCATCACCAGGGCAGCAGCAGCCTCAGCTAGAGCTGCTGCCAGGAGCTACCGTTTGCGAACTGGGTCGCACTGAAGTGTTGAAGGACATAGTCTACATCTACAAGCATGTGCTGGAGAATTACAAGCCTGCGAGACGAGGGATGAAGAACTTGCTGACTGCCATTCCCACTGCGGCGAAGATCATTCTCGACACGAAGCAGTTCATCAAAGACTACCGTGGTGAGATCACTCGCAAGTCGGCCAACAACGACTGGAACATGGACGACGATGAGATGCTGAGAGTGATGTGCACTGTGGTGCTGAAAGACGAAGACCCAACACGCAATCGACCCAGTCCGCCACCGGAGCTGGTAGTCCTGCCGCCTCATGCAACCGTGCGGGACTTGAAGATGGAGGCGCAGAGAGCTTTCCGGGAGACGTACTACATCATGCACAGTTTCTGCGTGGAATCCATTCCGGAGATGGACTCAGGAGCAGGAGGAGGCTCAGGAGACGACGAGGATGATGATCAGCTGCTGTTTGGTGCCATCGAGTCCGGATCCCATGTCTTTGTCGACGGTAGTGGGATCGATGCTTGTCATGCTTGGCGCTACGAGGGTGGCATCGATAGCTGGATCGTGGACTGCCCTTGCGGTACCAAAGACGACGACGGCGAACGTATGATCGCTTGTGACCTCTGTGAAGTCTGGCAACATACCCGCTGCGGCGGAATTTCTGACATGGATGCCATTCCCCAGCGCTTCCTCTGCCATCGCTGCGGCGTCAACCTCTTCCATGCCATGCTCTAATAGTACTACGGCCAAGCTGAGTGCAGCTCATTTAAGACAGTCTTTACTCTCTCGCTCCAGCTGACAAAAACCCATGATCTGCATATCTGGCTTTCTTCTCGCTCCATGATCTGCAGAGCTGTCTTTACTCTCGCTCCTGCTTACAACCCATCTGCAGATCTGTCTCTCTTCTCGCTCCAGCTTACAACCCATGATCTGCAGATCATCTATCTTCATGGAAAAAAATCTCTGCAGGGTTGAAAGTGGCAGCTGACCAATTTCAAAAGACTAGCTCTGGAGCTTCTTAGCATGTATGCATGGCATACTAGACTTGCTGACTAGTCCTTCCACTTAGCATGCCTGCACTATGTCCTCTAGTCCTCTTTCTTTGCATCTATGTAGTTTCTCCTCATCTGTTTTGAACTTTGTTTTCTCGCTTGATTTCCAACTTGGGATTTTTCTTTTTTGTTCATTATAGTTGGAGTGGTAATCCAGCAGCTGGTATACACTAGAGAGCAGCTGGTAGATACTAGCTGTAAGCTCTAGCTCTATCGATAATTGGTTCTCCATGCCCATTCTCTGCCTGTCAGCTAAACCAGTAGCTAGCTGCTTGTACTTGTAATGCAATTCCACACAACTCTAATTCCAGTGAATAGGTCATCATCTTCTTATGAAGTTCCAGTTGGGGCATATTCTTCACTACTGCTTGCTGCAAATTCCAACATCAGTTTGAAATTTCCCTTGTTTTTGTCCTGTACTTGAGTACCAGATTCAGCTAAGAATTCTTTATGAAGTCGGTAAGGGATGCCCTGAACATTGGGGGTTCAATTTAAGGGACCCACATTGGGTGGCTGGCCTCTAATAGGTTCTTGTTGCTGTTCATTCCAGCTACTGCCCTCTTTTGACAGGGATTCAAACCTGGGAAGAAGCCCCTCATGTGAGTACCTTGTTACCAAAGACATTCATTATGTCTCCTGAAAATAGGAGGTCCCTGACACCTGCAAGGGGCCACTTAGTAGGTGTAATGTGCTTCTTGCTTCTTTGCCTAGTGATTTACTTATGTTTAGGGCTTATGATAATGTAAATGTTAGTCTTCTGTCCCTCACCGAAGGGCCTTCTACCACCCATCATAAATATTATGATGGGTAAAACAAAGGCCCCTAGGTCAGGGAACTAACTTGGGGCCAGACTTGGCTTGCTGCCTGGTCCTACATGAAAAACTTCTTCATCTTGAATGCTGCAAGGCCTATCAACCCAATCTCCCAAAGTGGCATCCTTTAATTCTCAGCCCACATTTTGATTACTGACACACTAATTGTGACCTTTTTATTCTGAACTAATTTGCAGACTTGTTGAGTGTACACATTTGAAAGTTTTCTTCTGTCTCTGCCTCTTTTCGACATGAGTAAACCGACAAACAAGGACAGAAGGCTAAGGTCATGATCCAAATTGAGACTTTGCTGAAGTAAATGCAATGTCCATCAGTAATTCTAACAATATAAAATATAGAGAAGAATTGTTCCAAGGAATGAATTGGTTCCTTCCAGTGTCGGCCGGTTATTTCTTTTGACCCGGTTATCAGCCCGGGTCCGGATCCAGGTACCAAATAACCTACCTACTGGGTCTGAGATTTAGGAATACCCGGGTAGGAACCTACCCGGCTCAGTATGAACTTTTTAATACTCATTAATACCCTGTTGACAGGATACTACTTTGAAAAAAAGTAACACCTGACCTATAGCCTTATGGGTTTAGGTGAAAAACACCCAGGTCAGTTATTCATGCAATCTTCATCCACCTAATTTTTTCATCCATGTATATTTGTTCATCTAGAAAGTTCTGTCCATTTAGGTTTTGTCTTTTTGGCCTAAACCCTAAACCTAAAGTGGCAAAACTATCATTCACAAGCTTGTTTGTTCAACAACTTTGCCCTTCGACAATGGGGTTCTGTAGCATTCACATCTTGTAGCACAACGATTTATGAGTGAATGGCCACCATATTCAACGTTGCTATTTTCTTCAATGTTGTGAGTTTTGAGCAAGGGATTTACTGCAATGCTATGAGTATGAATCTGGAATGCAAGATTGAGGAGCATGCAAGGGTGGGATTTGCGTTGGAACTTGGAACATATTCAATTGTCTTCAACAATCAATTCATCAAGCATTCCAAAAAAATTGTTTCTTTCTTATATTGTGAATGTGTGTGCACTTTTTTTCATTTCTGCCTTTGCATTTCATGGTTGTTTATTGTTTCAAATAGTTTTTCACAACTTTAATGCACTTGAGATCTAAGGTTTCCTATTCCATGCTCCTTAATAGGTCTTTGTTCTTGTGTTTCAAAGCTTGTGTCTATCACAAAATTGTTTTCACAACACCTTGAGTTTTAGATTTTCTTTAAGTTGCATTTTGCATATGGATTTTGAAACAATTTATCCAAGTTGGGTTTAGGGTTTTAGGAGCTCCTTATGTTTCTTAAACCTTGTTGTTAGTTTCTATTGAAGCTATTATTCTCATCCTTGTAGCTGTCATTTGTAAAATCCCATGCAAGGGTGCTTACACTTGATGGCAGATCCAGAGTCAATCTATCATTACTGCCTATGTTTTTTTGATTGCCCTTGCTGATCTTGGGTGATGTCCTGCAGTGCTATTCTTGAAAGTAGCAAGAGCAACAGTAAATATGTGAGATACAACCCAGAAGACTTGGACAGAATGCTCAGTGAGTTCTTTGAAGGCAAGGCCCGTGTGGACTAGAGGAGGTGTTTGATTAAAAAAAACCACATGTCCACATACTTTTCTTCAATGCTTTAAACATATAAAAAGACTCTTGAAACATGGTGAATTTTCATGAAATTGTTTTTAGTTGCAACTTTGAAAATATAGGAATCTATTCAATTTTTTATTTTTATTTTTGAAATATAATGTTCCCGTCGTGATTTTTCAAATTTTCAAAAAAAAAATTTTAAAGACTATCCACAAATTGTTTGGCTCTTTTTTTCCTTCTTTCACTTTAATTTGTGAGTTCATTGAGTTGCATTTTGTACACAATAGTTTTTAATTTGTCTATAATCCAAACTCAAATAAAAAATGGCGTACATTGAGGTTTTGAATGTAAATGTGGATGTAATGGTAGTGGTTTTGACAATGATGATGTTAGTGAAATGGCATTGGATTAAAATGAAGTTTTAGGGCTAGTGGCTAGTTCAATCTCTACACCTAGTACACCAACCCCTTTTGAAAGTATTGCAACCCCAAGCACCTCAAACCTAGAAGTAAAAGCTACATAGGAATTGTTGAAGGTTCAATTGAGCGCAAATTAGAAGGCTTGGATCCCTCACAATAGGACCTTTTTCCCCTAGCATTTTTTCACGGTCAATGAAGACAATAAACCTAATCCTACTTTCTTTCAAACCATGCGTTGCACTATATGCCACTCTATTTCCCATGCATATAGGACTAGTAGCACTACAAAGAAGAAGAAAGGGCTAATCACCTATAACCAACAACATGGGACTACATCAATGAAAAAACATGTGACATCTGAACATGAAGATGCATGGGCAAGGTGGAAGAATGTGAATTTGAATCTTGTTACAGAAGATGATCAATGTCGAGAAAATCCAAGCATATATTGTTGGTTATGGGGCCATCACAAATCATTTTGGCAATACTACTCTTTGTAAGGAGGATTTGGGGCAAAAGGAATTCATGGAAAACTTGTTCCTATTTGTTGCCAAAGGCTATATGCCTATTTCTATTGTTGAAAATTAATGGTTGAAGCGCATGGTCTTGCATCAAAATCCCCAAATTGTGTTTCCAAATCGGAAACAAGTGGTTTAACATGCCATTTCTGAATTGGTTACCAAAACCATGGAAAATTTTGTGATGCCAACTTTAGATTCTTGTATCACAACAAAAATTCTTTTGATTTATGGATCTCCAAATCTGAACATGACACATTTGCTCTTGTAATTAATTTCATAAACTCACATTGGGTGCCTTGGGGTAGATGCAGAAATGAATGGCTCATTTTTTGTGACATTTTTTGGTTTTAGTAGTACCCATCTTGTTTTATTGTCTCCTATCAAAACATATAGTGTCAAATTTTCCAATTGGAACTTGGTTTTAAATTTCAACTTGATTATGAAAACATATGTATAATCATTTCTTGAAAAAAAATTCACTCACTTTTACCTATGAACTTTTGAAACTAAAAAATAGGGATTGGTCTATTGATTGGAGGTTTATAAAATTATGATGTTGACATAGAATTTTAATCCAAATGATTTGGACTAACTAAGTACATACAATTTTTTTATTTAAAGAACTCATATGTGAAAACCTAATTTTGAAAACTTTAACCATTTCATAGTATTGGGCTTTTATGTTCTTAGAATTGGCTCTTATTTTCATAAGTCCTTTATTGCTATATATTTTCTTTGATTTGAATTGTATTTTCACCAAAGCCAAGGTTTTTGAGGTATCTAAGTGGGTTTCATTAATATGGACTTAATTATTTTCTATACATGGACTTTATTATAATTTAACCAATGTTACTAGATTAAAAATTAAATTTAACACTTTAACATGGACTTTGTGTGGACTATTTTTTTGTCCAAAAATGAGCCGCTCATTAGTGCATATACCCCTTGCCATGTGACAATGGGCCTATTTGAAGCTATTGATAAATTTAGAGTTGCAATGGTTATACAAGTGAAGGAAATATTATTGTCTTATAATTTATTGGACAAATTGATTACATACATGAAGGACGAAGGGGGCAATATGTCCACCCTTGCAAGAGCTTTAAGTTTTGTGGTTAATTGTGCTCCTTTGAAACTTGCAGCTCTTTGGCAAGGTTCTTGTTTTGGCCATACTTTCAACAAAACATGCCACTATGCTTGCAATGATGCAACAATATGTTTTGGCTTTTGGGAGGTCGGCTTGAAATCCACATTGTTAACCTTGCAAAAAAAAATTCATGGACTAAGAAGTCCAATAAAGGTCAAAGTGAATGGAAGAGGGCATGCCTTGATGCAGGCTTTTGCCATCGAAAATTGAAAACCCTGATTAAGACCAAGTTTGCCAATAAGGTTATTTTGTTCCAAAAGACCTTGGAGTATAAGGATGCCATAAATTTGTGCTATGGCAAGCAAGAAACTTTGGAGTTACAAAGATGTGTACCAAATGCCTAGACGTGGGTAGTTTGTAAAACACTCATTGAAATTATGTTTTTTATTGTGAAGCAATGTATTCTAAACCAATTTTCACGACTATTAGTTAATCTCTAACACCTTACATGTTGCATTTTCAATTAATGTGAAATATGCATATGGAGATTTAACAATTTGAAACCACCTCTCACAATTTTATTTGGGGGAATCTTGAGTTTGAGTTACAAGCATTTCACTTGCTATATGACAGTAGAAATGATGGCAACCTAGCTCCCTTTCTGTCATTTGTAATTACTTACACTTTTAGCAACGCACATAACATGCTTACATTGATGTTGGACTTGCATTTCAAATGCATGGATGTGGTCAAAGTTTTTGTGGGATGGGCAAAAGTTATGGAGATGGTGGCAAAGTATGATACCAAGTCTTTGATGTTGTTAGTGGTGGTAGCCTTTCACTTCCAAAATCTCGGTTATGTTGACCTTACTAATGCATTGGTGGTTGTTGATGAAGATTCCATTTTTGGCCCAATGACCTCAAATGAAACTATTATAGAAAGGTTATTAAAAACTGAACTATTTTATTTCTCCACTTGAATATGAAGCATGAGCACTACTTACAACCCTTAAATTGGTGGAAGTCCCATGAACTATAGTTTCCCAACATATCTTTTGTTGCAAGGCATCTTGGGATTCTTGGGTCTTAGATTGGAACCGAAAGAATATTCAATATTGCTAGAATTTGGACAAGTCTATGTTGTTGTAAACTAGGAGTGGAGAATTTGGATAAGCTTGTCATTATCATGAAGAATTGGTCTTCTGATGCAAGGGCAAATTACATGCGTGAAGGGAAGTCCTTGCATGATTTTTTAACGAATGAAGCCAATATCATTGATGATAATGACATCATTATATATGTAGCTAGTTATTACAATGGTGACAAGATGGAATGAGGAATAAGATTGTTCATGAGCATTTTGTTCTAATTTATGAAGGGAGGCAGCTTTGCCATGAGGAGGATTCCAACAATGTCAGTTGTAGTTACTACTTTTGCCTTTTTCAATTGTAAGGATCTAATTCTTTGGACCAACATTTTTTTTATTTAATTTGCCTTGCATTGTGTTTTGAAACTTGACATGTTGTTGGTTCTGTGCTCAAATTACTAAAGCATTTTGGTTTTGAAATTCTTGGAACACCTTGATTTTAAATTATTTATTATAAAATTGTCTTAGGTGTATCTTGGGTTTTATTAAATCCAATCTCACAATCTAGACTTTTCGTTGAATGTAGGTGATTCATCAAATTCATGCATTATTGCCTAATAGAGCTATAGAAGTTGGGAACAACCAATCTGCATTTTTCTCATATCATTTTCCTTTTTGATTTCCAGTTCCTTCCTACCCATTTGGGTTGTTGTGAATCTTGTCATTATTGAATCTATTGCAAGTTTGTGTTTTTTATGTAGGGAGCACTTTGAATGGACAAACTTGGAGCTTAAGATTTATTAGAGTAACTATGCAAAATGTTGATCTTCAATAGAAGCATGTACCTATAATAAATTGGGGTCACAATCATGAAGGCCTTAAACTAATTAATCTTCATATTTAGCATAAATTTGAAGTAAGAATCTTGAACTAATCCTGAAATCCCAATTGATTATATATGGATTTTGTTTGAACTCAAAATATGTAGCCATTAGAGAAAAAGTGGAACTTGTGAAAAGTTTAGAGGAAGCCCCTTCCATCCCACAAATGTACAACAAAAACTATAGACATAAATAACAAACATTGTGTGGGTCACTGAAAGGAGGTTTAACAAAATTGGGAAAATTGGCAAAGGTGGTAATCGTGAGGCATTCAAAGGTATAATTACTTTTGATTACACAATCTATGCTCCAAAGTGTATTTCATTGAAGGGTAGGGATTTCACTTCTGCTTGGGGATTTTGTCAATACATAAAGTACTTCCAACACTTAAAAGCAAGTGGCACATCATACAACTTATTGATTTTGAATTGAGCTTTACAACTTGAAATATTGATTGGAATAATTAGGGCATATTCACAATTAGGGTACCCAAAATGATAGTCTAACGAAAAAAAGGACCACAAAGGACTATTTTGAACTTTTATTACATTTACTATTTCATGATTATAGGGGATTGGTATATGGCTATAAATAGAATGATGTCATGTTCATCTATTTAAAAAATCTAAGAATAAATTGGATATAATATAAATGTGATTTTGAGTCCTTGTAAATAATTTGAATCCTTGTCTTAACTGCAATTTTCATTTTAAAGGAATCAAAAGGAATGTATTAAAAAATGTAATTGACTTCAATTTTTTTTCATGGATAAGTGATGCATACATCTATGTTTGGCAATGTTCATATAATGCATTTGATTAAATAATATACAATAGAAGAATTTTGAAGGCTACAAAATTCATTCTAAAATGGCGACAAGGAAAATGATTCCTTTTTTTTCCATTTGGTTGATTTTTTGTATTCGCTAAGTTTAAAATTTGTGGCCCAAGCGTTGGCAAAATGTGTAAGAAATTTCATGCAAGAAAACATGTGAAGTTGTATATGAAAGTTTATGCATTCATTTCCTACTTTTCTAGATTTTTGCCAAAATATTCATGCATAATTACATACACATGTGAAAAATCACCACCACCATGAAACATTTTGACTACAAATTGATTTTATATCATGTATATTATGCATTTATGCCCTATATCACATATATATCAACAACTTTTATTAAAGCCACACTTTTAAAATCCAAAATTTTCAAGGTCAAAAGCACTTCTGAACCAAATGTGCTCAAATGGGACATTATAAAAACAATTTTCATCAACTCAAATCCTTTTGCCCTTCTAATCATCAATGTTAAAATCCTCTCCAATCTTTAAAAGGAATGGTACACATTTGGTAGGAAAAAAAGACATTTGGAAAAAACAAGGACTGTCCACTCTTGAAGTTTGAGTGTTTTGAACATGCAAAAACATTTTTGATTTGTGTCAAACTTTGAGCATGTAAACTTTGCAATTAATGAAAAAATTCCAAAAAACATTATTATAATCCAAACTATTATGTTTCCTTTGGTGACATTTCAAACATACAAAAATGTAGTTTTAAAGAGTGTCCATTCATTTGGGTGGCTCTTTTGACTATGATTTTACCTCGTTGGATCAAAATTAATTTTGACTCGAAATGAACTATGAGTTTAAAAATGTGGTTCAACAAATTTTAAAGTTTTTTACTTGTGTGTAAGATAACCAAAGGATGTCATCAAGATTTTAACTTATTGTGTACTATACTAATTATTATATATCACCTTTTTTGAACAAAAGTGGCTTGCCCTTAATGTGCTTTCACCCAGGTTATAAGTTATAAACAAGATCTTGATAGAAGGAATTACTAAGGAAGGTGCATCAAGAAAAAACTTTCATCTTTATCATGTTGGAATATGGGGAGATTTATTTGGCAAACATGTTTTCTAAATGCAAGTAGTAAGGCACTAGAAAATGAAACTAGATGCAGAACATCCAATTGGAGTTCAGCTTGGTTTCGATTATATTAGTTGGTATATGAATCTCTACGCTTGTAACTTAATCTTTGCAATTTTTTATGTGAACTTACTTTGCGACACTGTTTTTGTTGTACGTAATAAATGTTTGTTTTTCACAATAGGGTTTCAAGCATTTTCATTTGTGGTGTGTTACTACACGTATTATAGGCTCTAAAAACCATCCATGAAGAATGGATTGTGTATTCAAACTCAAAGCTTGCCAACTTTTTGTTAATAAAAAATGAACTGAAGTTCATGGACTTGGTATTGCAAAACCAATCCAAAACGATACAGCCAACATTGTGATAGAATCTCAAGTATGCCTTTCATTCATAATCATTTACCTCTTGTGATTACAATGTGAGGTCATTTTGTAGACCAATGGTAGCAACTTCTACCCCTATTTACAAAGAAACATATGTATTTTGTAGGTGGCACAATCAACTATATGTCATGAGATGCATTCTTCATTCCTGGCTCCAACAAATAAGGATTGACATAGGAGATGATGATAGAAGTCAAACTCCAAAGCTCCAAAGTTGCTAGGTCTTGAGGTTTGGATTGGGATAACAAGTTTTTGTGAAATGGAAACAAGTTGAAAAAATATGGAAAAAACTTATGTTTAGAAAGAAGAATTAGAACTAATATAATCTTGAGTTTTTTAGCAAGCAATTTGTACATGGCAAGTATGAAGGTGATGTATTCAATATCTTAGGGTTGAGATAAGTAGAAATTATATTTCATAGAAATAGCATTTGTAATTAATGAGTTATGTTTAAAGAGAGAAACTAGAATTATTTTGACATTATCTTGAGTTGAAGTGAGAAATTTATACATGGAAAATATTAAGGTGATGTATGTGATATCTTGGAGTTGAGAGAACTAGAAAATTTGGCTATTAAATGGAACATTAGCAACCAATGAGTTATATTTAGAGAGAGGACTAGAGCATTTGATAAAATCTTGAGTTGAATGTGAGGAATTTGTACATGGCAAACTATCAAGGCAATATCCTAGATTAAAAGAAGCTCACAATTTGGGGTAAACAATATGATAATCAGATTTGTCATGTTAATCCAAATATGTGGAATAGTAATAAAGGAGGGAAGTAAAAAAGTTTGTTTGTTGCTTTGACTCAGTATGCCATGTAGTTTGTCTTGAGTCTTGATTCTTGACGTTTTTCTTTCTATGTAATTTAACATCCTAGTTCACTTTGCACATCAAATGAAATGAATAAAAATGATGTAAAATTTCCAACTTAATAACCTACCTAGAACCTTCCAATATTGGTTGGTTTTCAAGCTGATTATTGCAAGAACTAGCCCTTACAGATATTAGGTGGTTCTTGCTCCCACAAGATTAAGTAATACCAATAACTAAATTGATTGACTTGGCCATAATATTGATACTTGGTGGGCCTCATAAATTTGGAATTTTTTTTTTTCAATACTATGTGTGTAAATCAAAAACTAAATTTTATAAATAACCGGCTTGTCGGATATTGAAAAAATCAATAACCAGCCAACACTAATTCCTTCCCCCTAGTGTTGGTAAGAGTGTTTTTTTTCAATGTTGCAATGGTGTGTCATTGAAACCATCCATATGATGTTCATCCAATTAGGTGGCAAATAACTTTTGTAAAGTTTATATAATTTGGCTATGGCACATGAAGTTTGTGTAAGTTGTTAACTCCATGGCAATCTTAAGAATAAAACTTCATGGTGAACATGGATGTTCATAGCCATAAGTTTTAAATGCAACTTGAATGTAAATGTGTGTTAATAGATTTGTTATCATGTTGCAATTGTGCCATGGCAAATAAGTACTTGGTTTATGGTAATGTGAGTCATGCAAGTTGAAATGGAAAATATTGTTACAACAATTGGGTAAATGCATAGTATGGTGACTCACTTTTTTAAATAATCGTATTCCACAAAAGTCCACATTCTAGAGTTAAAATTTTAATTTTTTATGGTACCATTGGTTAAATGGTAATAAAGTCCATGACATTGTATTAAAAGCAATAAAGTCCATATTAATAAGGCCCAAGTAGAGATTCCAAATATATGCACCTTTGAAAAAAATAAATTGAAAATGAATGAAAAATAATGATATTATGGACTTATGAAAATACGAGTTAATTTAGGGTATTCAAAACTTCATAAGTAGAATTTGGCTATGATTTTTAAGGAAAATTTTCACATAAAAATGTATTATTTCATTGTAATTCATATGCTAAGTCATTATAAATAATTTTGAATAAAATTTAAGATGAACCTTTCATTTTTCTATCGTTCTAGTCAAGCAACCAATCCATAATTTTGAACTTCAAAAGTCCATTACTACTAGCATATGAACTTTTTATCAATAAACAACTACACAAATATCTTCATAATAAGGTTGTTAGTTTACATTCAACTTCCATTTAATAGATTTACAATATACTACTCACCATATGCCTTTGAAGGGGTACCCAACAAAAAACACCATTGTGACACCAAAAGTGAGCCACCATACCTTGCATTCACCCAATGCATAACAAGGAAGAATGATATTCAAATGTTTTATTTTGAATGTGCTTTCCAAGGGGTGTTGAACCCAACTCCATTGATGGATTCTCCCCAACTAGAGTGGAAGGAGGACTTGCATAAAAGATGCAACATTAGTAAAAACAAATTAGCTACTATAAAAACCCAAAGTCTACACTTAAGTTCTTGATTAGACACAAATTATAGACAACAACAAAATGCAAGAAAACAAATCCACATGAGGATTTGAAGAATAAAGTTGTTGGAAAAGAATCCAACTTGACTTACTAGCTTCTCCCAACCCAAAATGCCCTTAAAACAAGGGCATAGATATTGCAAAATTTAGAATTAAAAGATCATAAATCTACACTTCAAAAAACCAATAATATGTAAAAGATATTACTAGTGTCATATTTATAGCCATGACCTACTAGTCTCCATAATGTAACTTCTTTTTCCGCCACTCCCAAATTGTTGGATAGAAGTGGAAAGTTTCCAACTTCTAAAATTGTTGCATGAACATTTTGAACACCAAATCCAAATGGATAGTTAACTAATTGCAAAGCTTTGATCTCATGAAATTGAATGTGGAGAAGGTCCTTTCATCCTCCACATTGCCTAGGATCATGACAATGGCTAGTTCCACAAGCTTTAGATACTTTGATAACTTATCAACGACGATGGCATTTGAAGCCAAATGCCCCCACAATTAAATTGTGGGGTTACAATTAGGCAACGAATGCAAAACACCATGACTACTATTTTTCATCTTTATATAGAAAAAAAAAGTTTGTTAATCAAATAATGTTGGATACTACTTGACCAACAAATAATAACTAAGGGTGGCAAGGTCAAAATCCTTTCTAAGAATTACATTCTACATGTGGCAATAATGTATTAGTTTATTAAATATCAAGATTTTTTTTAAAATATAATTTTTGGATTAGAACTCAATTGAAATTCAAAATATGACCCATCTTATAATAAACATCTAATTTTTTTGCATCATGCTTTAATCATAATCAAATGTATAACTTTGCTTTTGACGTTGATCACAAATTTTGAATTATTTTAGTCGTTAAAGATGTTCAAAAATCAAAATCCAAAACATGTGCACCTAAAAGGATCAACACATGGTTTTTTTTAACAAATATATTAAAGCTCACAATAAATTTGAAAACATTTGGTGATGGTTGAGTGACAAAAAATTGATTCATATTTTGAACTTCAAGAAAAAGCATAAGACAAAGCACTAAAAACAATGTCCACCTCATTTTAAACATACAAAAGGACTCTTGAAATTTCATGAATTTGCATGAATTTTTGATAGTTGAAACTTTGGAATTTGGAAATAATGGAAAGGCATCCAAAATAAAACTAATTTTCCAAACACTAGAAGAAATTTGAAAGTCAACAACTAGATTTGCGACTTATTTATAGTTATAATGGACACATGCAATTAAAAATAGTCTAGTTGCTTAAAACAAATTCCAAATGACAATCAATCACAAAAGGCATGACATGGCCATGAAGTTGAAAATGCAATCGTAAACCTTACGATTAAGCCAAAAATTCTCGTCCATTGTCATGGATGATCCTTAATATGATGTGGAACCCCAATTTGCAACTACATTTGTGACTACATTTGGGATAGTCACATGCTACCAAATGTGCCATTAGTGGGTGGTTAAAATTTAACCATGTGATAATTTCAAAAGCCAATGGCCATAAAACACATGACAATTTTCCATTTGTTCAAAAAAGATATATTATAATTACAATAATTAATTATAATCTATCTCAGGCTAAACTATAATAGCCAACCTATTCTAGGCTAGGCTAGGGTGGAATAAGCTAGCTAGCATAAGCTATGTAGGTAGGTAGGATCCTATTTATTTTGTTGGGGACAAGCCTTTTGATTGGCTTGTCCCAAATGGGGCATGCACTATGTTTATAATGCATACCGTGTACTTAGTTCATTCCTTCACCTCTTATATACTTTACGAGTTTTAAATAGTAGACAAAAAATATGGGACAATTCAAATGAAAGGGAAACATTTCAACACTATAACACTATCACATCCTTTGTGTCATACAAAAACATTATCATATCTCCACACAATAAAATATTTATTGTTTTCATTAACTACTTACTACCTATCCTACTTATCACATACTATGTAGGCTACATACTTACTATCTACTACCTAGCCTACCTATTAGTACATATCCTACTTATTACATACTACCTAGCCTAACTAATTAATATGAAAACATGATCACATATTCACACAATAAACCAATAAACCTACCTACTCTACCTATCCTATTTACTACCTACCACCTAATTTACCAATTAATTAATGACCTAACCTACCAACTACCTACCTAGTTTATTTAGACTAATTAGGTCTAACCTTCATAGCCTAGCCTATTAGTTACACCTAATAAACTAGCCTATTATTACCTATAAATAATTTAAACTAATTAATTTAAGTATGCAAATTAAGCTAGGCTACCAACATACATAGGCCTACTTAATTTAACGTAACCTATTAAGCTTAGCTAATGTAATTTACCAACTAGATTATAAGAGCCTTTTCTAGCAAATTATTAATTATTAAATATTATATCATGGAAAACCCATGGATAATTGCAAAAAAAACCCACGGATGGGTACATTGAAGGGATAATAGTCCAATTGAAATAGTAAAGTTTGCCATATGCAGTCTATGTTTTTTTGTTCATGTGGTAGAATATACTATTGCAGTTGAAAAACATTTCATTTGTAGTTACAAAAATAATTACGTTATCATCCATTGATGAATGTAATCAAAATTGGATGACATTGTTCACTTTTCATTTACATTTTCAATGAAAATCATATTAGTCATAAATTGTAATTGCATCTACAACTAAAATTTGGTTCAACCCTTCCTGTAGTTGGATATGTGACGACAACGAGTTGCAACTACATGGATATGTAGGATGAACACATTGCTAGTCAAAAAATCAATTAGTTTGGACATTAGTTGCATAGTAGTTGCAAAAATATGGTCAAAATGGACAACATTTCTTCTAGTGAAATTATTGTGTTTCCATGGTGCAATGTCAAAAAAACAATAAGTAACGTCCACTCATGGTGATGGTTCTTTTATTTGTGAATCTACCCACATTAGTATTTTGCATATTACACTACAAGCTTAATTAGCCTTTGTCACCATATACATACCACTAGTGGGCAAACCCATCCTTGAGTGGTACCATTCAAAACCACATCACCAAATTCAAAGAAAGATGGACTTAATTTAATTTAATTTAATTAAAAATTTTAATCCTTTTAAATTGTGATTTTTACTATTGACTTGCATCATAAATTGGGGGTTTTTGTTCCCCACATATGCATGTACACTATGGAAAAATGTAAACACTTACATAAGGTACACAAGTAAAAGATTTGTGTTCCTAAAGGGTCCAAGCATGGTAAATTAAACCACAAATGTTCCTTGTAGCATAAATGAAAAGTAGCCATCAAGTATGCTTTGATATGTTGAATTTGAAAATATTATTTAGTTTAAGGATTAATATGAACATTTTTTTCAAATAAATTATTAAAACTTTAAATAAAGATTACATGTTTAAAGTAGGTTTAAGTAGATTCATGGGAATTTAAGCAAAGTTCACAATCTATTTTATAGCTTTTAAATAGGTTGTAAATAGATGACATATTACATTTTAATTTTTTTTGAATTAATGAGGCCCTAAAATTTACTTGTGGCTTTTCATCTTTTTGACATTTTCATAAAAATATAGTTAACTTGTAGGATAAGAATCTAGGTTTGAAAAAAATATTTACTAGTCAATTTCAAATCTACTTATTAGCTATTTTCATTATACTAAAGTTTTTCAAATTTTATATTCAACTTGCCATAAACCCAATGGAGGCATAGATGTTTTCAAAATGAAAGATAAAAAACTTTTCCAATCTACTTTCTTATGTCTTTGTAGAAAATTCTCAAATTTTAAAATGGGATTTTAGGCGCACATACTTTTTGATTTACCAAGCTCGGACCCTAAAATGTTTTAAACACATGTTCCTTAAATTCTTAACCCATTATCATTAAATGTTAAGTTGCACTATTGTAATTTGTTTTGGGTTTATGAACGATAGTGACTAGGGAAAGTTGTTGATCAAAAGTTTAATAAAATACATGTCCCAATATTTTTAGTAAAAAAATTGACCAAAAATGAATTTAAAATTGAAAAAAATGTAATATTGCCTAATCTACCATAGTTAAAAATTCATTCACATGATTAGACAAGCAATGTAAAGATGAGGACTAGTAAAAAGTCATATGATCTAAACTAATGAACAAGATTTATTAAATTTAATTATTGCTAATTTGAAAATCATTAATTCAATGGAGATTTTTGCCACCAATCAACCATCCAAAAAGTTTTGCACCATTTTTCAAACATTCCCAACTACACATTGATTGGGCTAATGTTCACTCCATCTCAAGATTTTTTCTTGTTTTGGCAATGTATGTTAGATTGTTTTTTAGTTTTTATAAATGTGCAATGTCAAGTTATTTTGAATATTTCATTTGATACATTTGGTATATTTTGGCAATGTAAGTTAGATTGTTTTTTAGTTTTTATAAATGTGCATGTCTAGTTGTTTTGAATATTTCATTTGGTATATTTTGGCAATGTATGTTAGATTGTTTTTTAGTTTTTATAAATGTGCATGTCTAGTTATTTCGAATATTTCATTTGGTATATTTGTAACCTATAAATGATTGATTGAACAAAAATCCTTTTCTAATTGGAATTTGTATTAATTATATGGCTAATTACTAGATCATAATGGGAATTTTGTGATATTTCAACAAATCTGAAATTTGGCAATTAAAATCCCAGAAAACATTAAAACTTTAACCATTTTCTAAAACCATTGTCATTGATATACACAAGGGGAAAAAAGGAAAAAAAACCTCTGTCATCATCAATTCCAAGTTTGAGATAGTAAAATCATATAACTTCAAAACTTCAAACTCTAGTTGCATGAAATAAACAATTAGGATTGAAATTAGGGCTTTTGAGATGAATTATAGGGATGATGTAAAGACTAAATGGGAATGGAAATTGTGGTCACAAATCTTCCACACTCACATAAAAACAAAAGACAAAAATAAACACAAAAAAAAGAAAAAGAAAAAAAAAGATAAACAAAATAAAAATAGAAACAGGAAATAAGAATAAAGAATAAAAATCGAAAAATCGAAAATAAATTAAAATAAAAAACATAAAGAAAAAGTCAAGAGAACTACAAAGAAACAAGAAAAAAAAGAATAGAACAAAAGAAAATAGAAAATGAAAAGAGGGAAAAAAAGAGTACCAGAAATGAAAAAAGAAAATCAAGAAAAATAGAAAGACCAAAAAGGACAAGAAAACAGAAAGAAGAAAAGAAAAACATAACAAAAAAAGAAAAAGAAAAAAGAGGTGGTTTTTCCTTTTTTTCCCCCTTCCTTGGTTGTTCCTCTTTTCTCCTAACCCCTCCTCTCCCTTCGCCTTCCCCACATTTTCTTCCTCACAAAACAAGAAAAACAATAGAAGGACTCATGTTTACTTGCTAGTGTGATGGCCTCGCAAGCATGGTGCTGTTATGCAACCCCACGCACCTTGTGCTACGCATGATGATGTCATTGTTGTGCCATGTTGTTCTTATTGTTGTGTTGCATTGCTCCTGATGATGTTATTACGTAGCCTTGCATTGCTCTTGATGATGTTGCGTTTTGCACCTTTGCGCACCCACCATGTTGCTCTTATAAAGAAACCACCAACCAAAAGGGGAAAAAAAAAAAAAAGAAGAAGAAGAAATGAGAAGTAGACGTTACTAATAGATTTGGGTTAATATTTAGGTTTAATAGGTAGGGGTTAGTAGGGGTGGAAGGAAAAGGGAGGAAAAAATATTGAACCAATTTTTTTTTCCTTTCCTAAACTGATCCAAACCCATTCAGTGTTCACTTGGATTTCATCCAGCTAAACCCAAGATGGGTTTTTCTTAACTAGGGAGTTGGTTGTTTGGCTAGGGCAGTTGGGCTACTACCTTCATTCTTGTGCCCTTAAACCACCAAAGGGCCAAGGAAACAGGCCTTCTTTTGTACATTTCACAAAGACCTTGCGCTTTTTTGAACCCAAAAAGGATTAGGCCTTCCAAAGCAAAATTTCCTTATCAGAGTAGAGTGTACAAGGGAAGTTCAGTTTCTCGGGTATTTCAGTTTTGACCAAGGAATTACATTTTTTGTAAAGACTTTGCCTAAAAAAAGTACATTAAAATTAGGGAGCTTTACAAAACATAATTTCGTGAGGAAAATTTCAATTTATGATTTGGAAATTCTGTTTTGACCAAGAATTATGAAATTCGTAATTCCCTTTCTTTCATGTTGGCTCCTTCTTTTACTCATCTCCCACCTAATGCTCTCATTTTTCCTGCTTGTCCTGAGAAGCGCACCCTTACAACCAACTCTCGCTATCCCATCACCTCTTTGACTCCTTAGATCCCTACGCCTACTTCCATGCCTCCCATCTCCACCAAGAAGTGGTAAATGAGGAGCTTGATCTTTATGTCCTCTAATGTCCTCAATCTTTGGCGGTCCCAAATTAAGGGCCTTATTTCAAGAGTGGAGTGGAGGGGCCCTTATTTTGGGAACGCCCTCATCCTTGGCTGTTACCGTACACATAACTGGATTTTGGGTCATATTTCTATACTTTTAAGGGTTTTACCTGGGTGGGATTGGTGGTGGTCTGTCAATTCCACTTGTGATTCTACTGTAACTAATGAAGCAATGCTAATACTGTGAATCAACAATGGACATACCAGAACTATGCTTTGGAACAGGCCCTATGGGAGTAGACCCTATTGCCACCTCAAGGAATCATGCTCTCCATAAGGGACTCGACATAGGTCCAATTGGCCTGTTTCAACCGACCTTTCAGCTTGTGGCTTGTTGCCACTCTGTCATACAGATGGTGGGGGTGAGATACAAACATAAGGACCACATAGATTGAAGAAACATTTTAAAGTTAATCGGAAAGTAAACCCAGTTTAGACTTTTGTTTCTCATTTCATGCTTAGTCTTGACTAAGAAAGTAAAGTCAGCTAAACTGGGCACCAAATCTGCAAAACTAGGGCCCATTTTGGACCAGCTTTGGAGCAGCAAGCAGCTTCATCCCTCAATTTGTTCCACCGTGTTAAGACTCATCTTTGCTTTTGTCACTGATCTCTTGTTTTGGCAAAATGGGGGGGTTCTCATCCCTAGTTCTAGGCACTTTATGAAATACTTTTTTATGTAAAAAACTTCGGATGATACTGCTTGTCTTTCTGCATTTGATAACTGTTCTGTGACAATACTATAAATAGGCTCACTATTGGTGGATTAAATACCTCACTACCTGAACAGAAAGTTGTACCCATTTTAGTGCATGAATGACACTCAAGGTGACCTTAATCCAAGATCAGCCCACTGGTCCCTGATTTACAACACTGACAATTAAACAACCATCAGATCTGAGATTGGAAGGTTGATGTGTGTGAGGGTCGAGACTATTCGTGGTAACCAACATGCTCTTGCTTGTTACTGAACATAACTGATTGTATGGGAGCACCGAGCTCATGGGTTATGGGACATAGAAGAGGGTGGGTTATGAGGTTCAACAAATCAACAAGATACATGATATAACTGGGGAACTCTTGTCCAATGGTATGCTGCCACAGTAGTGAGAACTGGAGCTTTCTTTGATTCTGATGTTCTGTGGTTCTGAAAAAATTCAAAAAACTAGAACTGGACGTTCTTTGATTTCTGAAGTTTCAAAAAACTGGAACTGGATGTTATGAACAAAATCAAAAGAACCACAAAACACTAGTGTATTTACCTGCCAAATTTTATTGCAATAAAGCATTAGAACAAAGAGGAAATGACAAGAGAATTTAAACGATTTGTACCTATCAAAATTCTGCCCAATAAGATACTAAAAGCCTCCGTTCTACTTCAAAAAACCAATGATAAAATTGAAAGGTTCAAGTGATGAGTGCAAAGTACAAGTGGTGAGTACAAGATTAGAATGGAAAGAGATTTTGTGAGACGTGGAAGTTTGAGTGATGGCCAGCTGCATTGTGGCTGCTTGACATGGAAATGGATCTGATGCCTATCGTGTGAAATGTCGCAGAGATTTGTCATCTTTTAAGGTGATCATGATTTGAGATGGGACCTCTGGAATGTTCGGTAACCTCAGCTTTATTCATACAAACGTGTAAAAGTCATCTGGCAAAGGTGTTGAGAAGTATTATGATGTGCACAATCTGGGGTGAAAAGTATTTTGATGAGCACAATCTGGAGTCATGTGACAAGCATTTCCTGTAAATGACATGTTGATAATGAAAACTACTTGTGATTAAAAAGAAATTGATAAACACAATTTCAATTAGAAGAAATGAAGAAATGTTCATGACTCACAATCCAATCAACTAACAATCGTCATAAATTCATCGAATCCTTCTGTTCTCTTGTTGTGTTTCATATATCAATGATCTATTGAGAACCCATATTGTCAAATTCAAGCTTGTCTAATGCTACGTACATAAGTGCATCAAATGTTTCCAATTGAAGCCATGGTTGTTCATGACTTTTTTTCACAAATTTTTTTTGTTTGAAAACCCAATAGATTCTGTCAGATTCTCATAAGAATTGGATTAGTGGCCTAATATTTTATGTTCTTGTATTCCATATCCACAATCTGACAGAAAACATAAAGCCAATTCATATTGTGAGTTTCCAATTTGGGATCTGTTGCACAATCTGCACTTTTAAGCCTAGCAAGTGGTAAGTACTGTAACAGTTTTTGTGCTCCAGTATGCGAGTACTTGGGTTCATACATCAATGAGTTTTGTGACACTTTCTGTTTTTGGAGTTTTGTCTTGCAATGTGCAAGTACTTTGGATTCTTACACCAATGAGTTTTGTGACAACAACTGTTTTTCAAGTTTTGTCTTGCAATGTGCAAGTACTTGGATTCTTAGATCCAAGAGTTTTGGTGCCACTTTTGCTTTTCACAATGCAAGTATGATGCAGTGTACTTTTTATTTTGTCATTCAGCACGGGCAAGCTTCAGAATAGACTTGTCTTCCAAAGTGCAAGTACATGGATTTTTAAGGCAAATCCAAATAAGTTTGGCTGCACTTTGGTTTTCAAAATGCAAGCACCTTTTCTAGAAATTTGGCATATATTTTATGTGTATTTACCATGCCGGTCCTAGGCCCCTTACTTGGGGAACGCCCCCATCCCAGGCCCTACCCACCATTCATATAGGCCCTAACATAGGTAAAACCGTATAAGAATGCCTAACATAGGTAAAAGGAGTGGAAGAGGCACATTACATGTACAAGAGGCCTCTTACACCTACTTAGCACCAGTGTTGGGCGGTTCTTTGGATGAGGGACAGATACCCATCAGTTATCAACTTGGGTATATAGTCACTTACCTATTGGTTCTCAAAATTCTCAAATAACTGGTTTTGGTATAATAACTGCGGTTCTCAAATTAGTTTCAAACTTTAAAGAATCAGCCAAAGAATCACTGGTTCTTTCTCAGTTTTTTCATGAAACCCCGTGATTCTTTGAGGTTTTTGAAATAACCAGAACCAGAAAGTCTTTGATTCTGACTTCTTTTCAAAGAACCAGAGCTGGTGGTCCTTTGATTCTGAAATATTTAAAGAACTGGAACTGACGGTTGTTTACAAATTCAAAGAACCACCCAACACTGCTTAGTATATGGTAAAGCCCCAATCAGGTGGGGATGTTCCCAAAATAAGAGGGTAAAAGTACTATGGAATGGTCAAGCCCTTGCCCATTATGTTGGATAATGCATGAGGTGAGTCCATTAGGATGAGCTTGGTGATACACCTAACATAATGTGGGCAAGGGTGAGACCATTCCATGAAATTAAGGTCTGGGGTAGTAGATTCAACAAATATTTAAAAAAGTCATGTTCAACAGAGATTTTGATGACTATTATGAATGTATGATCATCATCGAAAGATTATGTCACATAATCTGGTCAAGAGAATGATATAATCTGCCCAGGTACCCTAAAAATTCAAAAAGACATAATTTTGGAGGTTTTCAGTCGCCTGAAGTGAGGAAAAAAGAAGTAAAGTTTGCCAGATGAACACATATTTGATTTTCATCATGTTGCCAAAAATATAGAAAATAAAAGTTTTAAATTTTGTTTGTAGTTTATATAGCCAGGTTTGGCTAAATCTTCCTAGGCATGATCACCACTTTGGCTACAAACAAAAATTCCTAAAATAGCACTGGCCCAGACCTTAAGGCGCTAGAGGACAGAATTTTTGTGTGATTGATCAGCTTGGTGCTTTCCATTCAGATTACATGGCGCATCATGATCGAGAGGCTGAGCCATCAATGCAGAGCAGGAACTTGGAACAAAAATCTAAAAAACTCGAGCTATGCCATAGCAGCTGGAAACAACAAGCTGAAGCAACTGTGTCGCAATTTGTTTGCTTCCACAAGCTGCAGGTGGAAGCAGCAGATTATTTCAACAACCCAAGTTGCAAAACACAATGCGAAGAAAGAAAGACAAGAAAAAACTCTCACAAAAATCCAGAAATTATGAAGAAAGAAGTAAAGCACAAATGATAATGCTGCATGATGATGGGTACAATCACGTTGTTGCTTTGTGATCGATCCTAAATCAACAGGAGAATCCGACAGAGGAGAGGTATGTTCATACTTCGTTCCACAAGCGAGGCAGGCATTCGAGAGTGGAGCTGGGGAGAGTTATGACTTAAACCATATCTTTTGCCCACTCACTAGTTATCGCCAACTATAAAAACTCCTGCCTTACACTAGATTTAGTATCTTTGCGCTTGGGGCAATGACGCAGTTAGTGAGGTGAATCCGAGACGCGTCAATTGCTGGTTGAAAACTATTTCCAACCCCCCTCCGGTGCTCGCAAGAGCGCCTGAGAATTTCTGGAAG
>Ga0116227_10001449_pt1 | contig 52788 bp, 37 predicted proteins | sample S1TSphgellanicum_FD_89693 | JGI IMG/M metagenome (GOLD analysis project Ga0116227, IMG submission 89693) | Host-associated microbial communities from peat moss isolated from Minnesota, USA - S1T2_Fb - Sphagnum magellanicum MG | ecosystem: Host-associated > Plants > Peat moss > Unclassified... | reverse complement strand
TCTTTCGAACCCGGTCGCTCACTCAACGTACTGACGATGATTACGCCTGTTTCTCAACAGGCTAACCTTCCTCTAATACTGTGTGAGACTTGATACTTTCGCTTCATGCCAGATTCCGAAGAACCTGACCCGCGTCGCCATCAAGCGCCCACACTTATCGGCTGTTAATTTTTAAAGATCATTCGCTCAGAAGCTCTGCTTTCTTCGCGTCCGTCATCAAACGGGAGGCGAATTATGCGATGCCCTTTGCGAGACGTCAACCCCATTCGCGAAAAAGTTTGCGAGGTCCTGGAAGTCAACGCTCGAGACGTGCGCTGCGTTGATCATGAGGAGAGACGCGCGCCACGAGCACGCGTCGCGCGCCGCTCACGTATCTCACGGCGGCACCTTGTCTTGCAGTGAGACGCCCCTACATATAGCAGCAAGCGGAAAGGCCGCACGACGACGAGGAAGCCGTGAGCGCGGATGATCTGCCCCTAGGGCACGCACCACTTGACCTTTCCTGAATATATATCTCTTGACTGACGAGAGTTCGCCCCCAAGTTCGTATATAATCGCTGGCCGCGCGAATTTCGCGCGCCTCTATGGGCCCGCTTCACGCGGGCCAATCTTTTCGCTCTTTGCGAGCATAGACAAACCAGCCGCATGTATCACTCAGGTGATGTTGCGGCCTAGCCGAAACGCCTGAGCGCCGCGTCTTGCGCCTCATAGCGAAGCCTTCGAGGAGAAGACATTGAACCCTTTCGATCGGGATGATTCCGGAGACAACACGGCCGGATACTCAATCAAGGCCCCTGCCGGGCGAACCGCCAAAGGCAAGGGCGCGGGTAAAGCGATCCCGGTTGCAGCCGAAACGTCGCAGCAAGTCGAAGAGCAGCAACGCCAGATGCGCGCGCTGATCCAGTTGGGCAAGGAGCGCGGCTACCTGACGCACGCGCAGATCAACGATCACCTGCCCGACAACTTCGCGCAAACCGCGGCGATGGAAACCATCGTCGCCACCTTCAACGACATGGGCGTGGCGGTCTACGAGACGGCACCCGACGCTGAAGCGCTGCTGCTGAACGCCAACTCGCCGGTCGTCTCCGACGACCAGGCGGACGAAGAAGCGGAAGTCGCGCTGTCGACGGTCGATTCTGAATTCGGCCGTACCACCGACCCCGTGCGCATGTACATGCGTGAAATGGGTGCGACGGAACTGCTGACCCGTGCCGGCGAAATCGCCATTGCCAAGCGCATCGAAGATGGCCTGCACGAAATGGTGCAGGCGATTGCCGCCTGCCCGTCGGCGGTGTCGGCTATTCTGGCCAGCGCCGACCAGGTCGCCGCCGGCGAGCTGCGTATCGACGAACTGGTCGACGGCCTGAACGAAAACACCAACGCCGAAGAAGTCGCGGACGACAGCGTCGAAGCCGCCGCGGATCTGGACACGGACGCCGCCGACAGCGACGACAGCGACGGTGACGACGACATCGGCGCAGATTCCAGCGCAGTCGACGAAGCCCGTCTGAAGAAGCTGACAGCCGACTGCCTCGAGATTTTCGCTCGCGTCCGCACGCGTTTCGAAGAAGTCAGCTCGCTGCATGCGAAGGACGGCTCGTCTTCCGCGGCGCACCTGCGTGCTCGTGAGGACATCCAGCAAGAACTGGCCGCACTGCGCTTCACCGCACGTACGATCGACCGTCTGTGCGGCGACGTGCACCACCAGGTGACGCAGGTCCGCGCGATTGAACGGCGCCTCCAGCAAATCGTGCTGGAAAAGAGCGGCATGCCGCGCGATCTGTTTATCGAGTCGTTTCCCGGCCACGAAACCGATCTGGACTGGACCATGCGCATGGCCGCCAAGTCCAAGGAATTCGGCGCCGCGCTGGAGCGCAACCTGCCGGCCATTCAAGCCGAACAGCAAAAGCTGATCGCCATCGAAGCCACCGTCGCGCTGCCGCTGAAGCAGCTGAAGGAAATCAACCGCAAGATGGTTGCGGCCGAAGCGAAGATGCGCAAGGCAAAGAGCGAGATGATCGAGGCGAATCTGCGTCTCGTGATCTCGATCGCGAAGAAGTACGTCAACCGCGGCATGCAGTTCCTGGATCTGATCCAGGAAGGCAACATCGGTCTGATGAAAGCGGTGGACAAGTTCGAATATCGTCGTGGCTGGAAGTTCTCCACGTACGCCACGTGGTGGGTCCGTCAGGCGGTCACGCGTTCGCTGGCAGATCAGGCGCGCACGATTCGTGTGCCGGTGCACATGATCGAGACGATCAACAAGCTGAACCGCATTTCGCGCGAAATCCTGCAACAGACCGGACAGGAAGCGCATCCGTCGGTGCTGGCTGCACGGATGGATCTGTCGGAAGAGAAGGTCCGCAGCATCCTGAAGATCGCCCGCCAGCCGGTTTCGATGGAAACGCCGATGGGCGAAGACGGCGACGCCACGCTGGGCGACATGATCGAAGACTCCTCGGCCACGTCGCCGGCGGAAGCTGCGGTTCAGGCCGACCTGCGGATTGCGATCGACGACGCGCTCGATTCCCTGTCGCCGCGCGAAGCGAAGGTTTTGCGCATGCGCTACGGTATCGACACGAAGTCGGACCACACGCTCGAAGAAGTCGGCAAGCAGTTCGACGTCACGCGCGAGCGGATCCGCCAGATCGAAAGCAAGGCGATGCGCAAGCTGATGCATCCTAGCCGCGCGGATCGACTGAAGTCGTTCCTCGATCGGTAAATGCAAAGAGGGCTCTGGTTGATATTGTTTGAAAACCAGGGCCCTTTTTGTTGATGGCGTCGGCTGAATCGGCCTTCGCTATTGCCCGAACTCCGTCGGGCACCTCATCTCTCTCTTCGCAGTAGCCCCCTCTCCCGCTTGTTAATCGCCTCGTCCTTTACGACGCTGCGCGAGGCAATGACTCCAGCTTTGCATCACAACGGCCGATGAGCATATGCCGTGTGCCGCGCCCGCTTGAATCGCCCGCTTCAATCTTAAAGCCTAGATTGAAGGCCGAAACATTTCCAACGATAATCACGAAGCCGCGCAGCCGCCCTATTCAAAGTGAAACCAGGCCATACATCCCGCCATTTCACGGCTGCCCCACGGCGACACAAAAAATACAACTGCTTCAGGGACTCGCATGATGCGATTCAAATTGCATGGTTTGCTTTACCCGCTGGTATTAGCGTCCACATTGATATTGAATCAGGCGGCGTGGTCCCAAACGTCGGCGGTGTCGCTCGACTGCGACATCGGCGATCAACAGCAGGAAACGAAGCTGTTGCGTGCGGCGAACGGAATGGCGGTGCGCCGCTCCATCCACGAACTGCGCTTGACGGTGGCCGGCAAGGAACTGACGTTTAAAGATGCGCCGCCCTACGACGAACCGCTTGATGGCACCAGCTATACCTATTGCGGTGGCAAGGAAGGCTATTCCCTTATCGCCGATCGTGAGGGCGACGTGTTCACCGGCAAGCTGATCGACGAGCGCACCGGGCGCATTTTGGACGCCGGTCAGGAGGTGATGTTCTCGCCGGACCGCCGGGCATATCTGGCCTCGGAACAGATCGACGGTATGGACGGTCCGATGTGGACGATCCATAGCATCGACGGGAAGGTGTCGTGGAAGGGACCGAGTTTCGTCGAACCATCCACCCCGCACAGTAGCGCCATTTCGCTAGACTCACCGGCCTGGACCGCCAGCGGGGAACTCGTCGCCAAGGTAAATTGCAGCGCTAACAACGAGCTGGCGAAGCTCGTGAAGATCAACGGAGCGTGGAAGTGGCGCTTGCCGCCATCGTGCAAAGCGGGTGCGCAATGACCGGCCTTCACAACGCTTACGCTGCTATGCAGGCGATGTAAAAGCCGACCCGCTAACCGTGCGCGAATCCCTCACTGCGATCGAGAAGAACGAACCCATGCCGATGAAACCCGCCCTCATCCCGTTTGCGATTGCCCTCGCCTCTGCCGCACTCTCCGCGTATGCAACACCGGAAGTCCTCACGATCCAGGTCGATCAGGGCGTGACCGCTCGCGTTCAGCAAGCCGAGGACGCGGTGCTGGTCCGCTTTACCCCGAGCGGCAAGACCCAGCGACTGAAGATCGACAACTCCGACGATGATGCGCACTACCGTCTCGAGGTCAATGACTTCAATTTCGACGGGCATCAGGACTTTGCCTCCGTCTCTTCTATCGACGGCGTCGACGAGAGCTATCAGGTTTTCCTCTACGACCCAAAGGGGCAGCAATTCGTGCCGCTGGAACCGAAGCGCAATGCAAAGGCCGGCGGCAACTGCGATGGACTCTTCGGCGTCACCTTGAACAAGCAGACGCACACGCTCTACAGCGCCTGCCGCGGCGCGGGCTGGTACGTGGACGCCTACCGCTATGGAACGGATGGTCGGCTCTACCTTTACGAGGCCACCCAAAGCCTCGACGACGACGACCTGCAAAAGCTGCTGGGCAAAAACGCCGCGCAGGGCGATGTACCGGAGGACTTGCTGCGCACTTACGACGAGCAGGGCAACGTCGTTTCCCGCAGGCTGCGGAGCCGTAGCGATCCGGACGACAAGCAGGTGCCCGTCATTCATGTTAGCGTCGAGCGGCTGCCGTTGCATGCCACTCCCACGGAGAATCCGACACCGCGCTACCTGGTGCGCGGCGATGCGGTCGAGGTCGTGGATGTCAGCGACGATGCGCAGTGGCTGAAGGTTGCGTACCGCAATCCACACAAAGGCACGATAAACGGCTGGGTCAGCGTCGCGGATGCGGCGGGCGAGCCGCGTCATCAATGAACCCTATCAAGCTGAACAAAACAAGGAGCTCAAAGTGCAATTCCTGAGTCACTCTCGCCAGGCGATTGAGCGGATGGGTTGGCTGTTGCTCGGCGCAACACTCTGCGCCCAGGCGTTAGCCGCGCAACCGGTAAAGAACAAACCGATCGCCCCCGCTGTGCGCGAGTTCATCGAGACCACCTATGGCAAGTGGGACGCCCACAACAAGGGATGGCGAGCAGACGACGATAGCTACGCCTATCACGTGTGCGACGTTACACGCCTGACGACGGGCGACGGTCCTCGCTATCTGCTGGCCATGTGCGGCAACTTCGTCGATACGGCCCAGGACGGCGCCGCGACGTCCGCTCCTGATTCGACCGGTGGGCAAACCGACCTCTACGTGCTCAAGCCCACCGGCGACGGCAAGGGTCTTGAACCCGTCATCAAGCAAACCAATATCGCATCCGGTAACTTCGGCAACGCGGCCGACGTCAGCATCCAGCAGCTCGGCCCGCATCTTTATGGTTTCGTGATCGAAGACGGCGTCGTCCTCCAGGGCTATGTGGAGACTGGGCGAAGCATCTGGCTGCCGCGCCCGAACAAGCTGGTCCTCGCCGCAAAGAACATCGACGTTTCGATGAGCAATACGGGTTCGGACAGATGCAGCAAGCAGCCGTCAGCCTGCGAGGACAAGGAATTCGACATCAAGCCCGATACGGCGTCGACGGACGAGGTCTACCCGCTCAAGATTCACGAGACAGGCAATCGCGGCGACAAAAACATCGACGCCAACTACGTGATCCGCTTCGATCCCGTGAAGCAAACCTATCTCGTTCCCAAGGCAGTCAGCGAGCAATACTAGCGCGCCTGCACCGGTGCCTGCGACACGTCGTCTGCATCGAGAACGAGGCTATAGCCGATGCGCGGCACCGTATCCAGTCGCAAGCACCATCCGGACTCCGTGATCCGGCGCCGCAACGCCGACACCAGGCGTTGCAACGAAACGCCGTCCCCATCGGCATCGCCGAATACGTAGGCGATCAGATCGTCGCGCTGCACGACGGTACCGGACTGGCGCAGCAAGCACTCCATCAACAGATACTCGCGCCGCGTCAAGGCAAGCGCCACCTCACCCGGTCCGATCAGACTGCGCGTGGCGCGCGAGAGCGTCATGCCCGCGGCCGACAACGCAGCCGTCCTTACCGGATCCACCTCGGACTGACCGGCCTCGCGCCACAACGCATGCAGTCGCGCGTCCAGTTCGGCGTACTCGTAGTGACCGGTGAAGCACACGTCCGCGCCGGCGTAGAGCGCGGCGATGCGCGCATCCTGATCGCCGGGCGTGTCGATCACTACCAGCACCGTATGCTCCGGCCGCGCAATCATCGCGCGGGCGGCGTCGGCGGGGTCGCCGGCGGTCAGCGCGATCACTGCGTCGATCTGTTCGATTGCCACCAGATAAGCCGCATCGACAATCCGCTCGACGCTCGACACGCTGTGATTCGCCTCCATCAGCGCGGCCGTCAGATACCCGGCTCGCCCACCGGTTCCCACACACAAGATGCGCATGACGTCACCCTCTCATGGAGCGTGCCGCTCAGACCAGCAATCGAGCGCGACACAGGTGCCGGGATTGGCGTCCTCCAGCGTCAGCCTGAAGTCGTGCAGATGGGCAACCGCCTGCACCACGGAAAGACCCAACCCCGAACCCGGCGTATCGCGTGTGCGCTCGCTGCGATAGAACCGCTGCAGCACGGCGACCCGCTCATCGGCACGGATTCCTGGGCCGTCGTCGCACACCGTGATGCGCGGTCCCTCCGCGCATTGCTGCACCTTGATCGCCACGACGCCCTCGTGCGACGCAAACTTGATCGCGTTATCCACGATATTGACGAGGGCCTCGAACATCAACGGATGATCGGCTCGCACCGGTAACACGTGCTGCAAATCAAGTTTCAGCTCGACGTTTCGGGCCGCCGCGACGGGCGCATAAAGTTCGCCCACCTGCCGGCACAGCACATGCATCTCCGCATCGCTGAAGCCGGCCCGGCGATGCAATGCTTCGATTTCCGAAATACGCAGTATCGCGGCGAAGCGCGTGAGCACCTCGTCGGTTTCCTGCGCGGCGCGCTGCAAACGTTGCGCGTCCTCGTCGCTCAGCGTTGCGGGTTCGATGCGCGCCAGCAACGAGCGGATATGAATGAGCGGCGTGCGCAGATCGTGCGCAATCCCGTCGCACGCGCTTTTGACCTCATGCATCAGGCGCGATATTTCGTCGAGCATATGATTGACGATCTGCGACAGCCACGCGAGCTCATCGCCGCCTCGTTCCGGCAAACGGGTGTCGAGGTTACCTTGCGCGATCAGATGCGTGAGACGGCGCATCTCGTTGATACGCCGCAACTGCACGGCCGAACACAGAATGCCGAAGCCGAGACCGCCCAGCAGCGCGATCGCTCCGCTCCATGCAATGCCGCCCAGCATGTAACTGCGCAGCCGCGCCATTTCGTCCACGTCCCGGGCAATCACGAGCAGATCGCCGTCGGGCAGGCGCGTGGCCCGGGTGCGCATGTACATCGGCCGCTCCAGGGTCGGCGAGATCAGTTGCGGGCGCAACCAGACGCCGTCTCCATCGGGCTTGACGCCGGCAGGACTGCTTGCGATGTCGCCCGTCAGGTGCTGGCCGTTGGGTGCAAACACGCCGTAGAAGTTGACCGGCCTGCGTATCGTCGTTCTGGTACGCGCATCGATCTGGCTCAGCATGAGGTTGCGCGGCAACGCCGCGAAATACTGGAACTGCCAGTTGATGTTGTAGTCGGCTTGCATGGCCGTGTAGTTCGCCGAGTTCCAGTAATTGATCCACACGAGTCCGCCAACCGAGCCTGCGAACACCAGCGCGTAGATCATCAGCAAACGGAATATCGTGCTGCGCCACAGGCTCATTGTCATGGTTACCCTAGCATGTAGCCGGATCCGCGTACGGTCTTGAGCAGCGGACGCATGCCCGGCAGGTCGATCTTTCTGCGCAGCAGACCGACGTAGACCTCGATCAGATTAGTGCCCGGATCGAAATGCATGTCCCACACGGACTGGAAGATCATCGTGCGGGTCAGGATCTGCCCGGAGTTTCGGGCAAAGTATTCGAGCAGCTTGAATTCCACGGGCGGCAGCGCGACGGCATGTTCGCCGCGCGTCGCCGTACGGGCAATCAGATCGAGTTCGAGATCGTCGACGCGCAGCACAGTCGATGCGGCTTGCTGTCGACGGCCGCGCCTGCGCAGCAGCACCTCGATACGCGCCTTCATTTCCTCAGCGGAAAACGGCTTGGGGATGTAGTCGTCGCCACCTGCGAGCAAACCGCGCACACGTTCATCGACATCGGACAACGCGCTGATCATCAGAACCGGTGTCTCGATGCCGACACCGCGAATGGTCTTCAGAATCGTCAACCCGTCGATGCCGGGCAACACGCGGTCGAGCGTGATGACGTCGAACTCGTCATGCACCGCACGCGCAATGCCGTCCTGGCCGCTCGTGACCCACTCGACGTCAAAACCGGCGCCGCTGAGCGTATCCACAATGTCGCGCCCGACGATTTGATCGTCTTCGATCGTCAAAATTTTTACCACGATATGCGTGGCCGGCGTCGTAAAGGCCGGCGCAGGAAGAAGCGAACCTGCAGTATCGCAAATTCGCTGCAGTGCAACATGAAACATCTTTTAGGTAAGCCGCAGACGCGATGCGTCCCCGTGAATCGCTAAAAAATCCTTAATCTTTGCCAAGCAGGCGCCCGCGATCACGTTGCGAAGATATGAACACACCACACGTATCCGGTCAGAAACGCCGGACATGGGGGGTGTGGATCCATTCATTCACTTCGCTCACATTCAAAGGTTGCCATTCATGAAACGCCAACTCGCCACGCTTTTGCTCGCCAGCACAGTGACCCTCCTTGCCGGCGCGGCCCATGCCGATCCCGCCCAGACCGCACCCCAAGGTCTGACGCGCGAACAGGTCCGGGCAGATCTGTACAAGTCGTTCCTCAACGGCACCACCGCGGCCGACGAGAAGACCTCGTACCCATCGCCGGCTTCGGACCGTGCCGAACTCTCCGCCCAGCGGATCAAGGAAGCACATGTGAATTCCGCCTATGCGAACTTCGTCCGGTAAGCCGTTGCACGAGCAAGCGCGCCACACCGGTGCGACGATTCCGCTGCGCCCCCGTTCACGGGGGCGCTGTCGCATCCAACGGCGCCTGAGCCCTAACCCGCCCGCTTGCTACCGGATGTAACGCAGCTCAATCCTCGGGAACGATCTCGCTTGAGCATGGATCGATAGAAAACAGGCTCGTACGGCCGGCAATAAATTCCTGGCAGCATCGGCCCTCATAATCGGGGTTGCGCGCCGGCATGGGGACCTGTCCGGGCAGACCAACAAGAGGGACACGACATGAACATGCGCACGAAAGAATTCACCCTCCCCGAAACCGAAACCGAAAGCGAACCGGTTGCCGGTGCAGAGTGGTGGCGCAGCGCGGTGATCTACCAGATCTACCCGCGCTCTTTCGCCGACGCGAATGGCGACGGCATCGGCGATCTGCCGGGCATCACGGCGAGGCTGCCGTATCTCGCCCGCCTCGGCATCGACGCAATCTGGCTCTCGCCGTTCTATCGCTCCCCTCAGGCCGACGCCGGCTACGACGTGGCCGACTATCGCGTCGTGGATCCGCTGTTCGGCACGCTGGACGACTTCGAACGCATGCGGCACCAGGCCCATGCGCTGGGGATGAAGGTGATCGTCGACCTGGTGCCCAATCACACGTCCGACGAACACGCCTGGTTCCAGGCGGCGCTGAAGTCGCCGCCCGGCAGCGCCGCACGTGCGCGTTATCTGTTTCGCGACGGCAAGGGTCCGCACGGCGACCTTCCGCCGAACAACTGGCAGAGCGTATTCGGCGGCAACGCCTGGTCTCGCGCGCCGGGGGATTCGCAGTGGTATCTGCACCTGTTCGACCGCAAGCAGCCCGACCTCAACTGGGATCACCCCGAGGTCCGCGCGGAATTCGAGGACGTGCTGCGCTTCTGGCTGGACCGTGGCGTGGATGGCTTCCGGGTGGACGTCGCGCATGGTCTCATCAAGGCGCCGGGGTTACCCGACTGGGGCGGTCACGCCGCAATGGTGGAAGGCACCGCGGATCACGGCAACAACACGAGCCCGATGTGGGATCAGGAAGGCGTGCATGAGATTTACCGCCACTGGCGCCGTCTGCTGGACACCTACCCCGGTGAACGGATGATGGTGGCCGAAGCGTGGATCGCGCCGCAAGCTCGGCTCGCTCGCTACATTCGCGGCGATGAAATGCAGCAGGCGTTCAACTTCGACTACCTGCTTGCCCACTGGGACGCGGCCGAAATCCGCGCGGTCGTCGATAGTTCGTTGGCGGCCTCGGCGGCGGTCGGCGCACCGACGACATGGGTGATGTCCAACCACGACTCCGTCCGCCATACGTCGCGCTACGGTCTGCGCAAGCCGGGCGCGCGCCCCAAGGGCATCGACGCGGCCGGCGAGCAGCCCGACGAAGCGTTAGGCCTGCGCCGCGCCCGCGCCGCGGCTTTGCTGACGCTCGCGCTACCGGGATCGGCCTATATCTACCAGGGCGAGGAACTGGGCTTGCCGGAGCACACCACGCTGGATGCGCGCTATCGGCAAGATCCGGCGTTTTTCCGCACGCAGGGCGCCGAGATCGGCCGTGATGGCTGCCGGGTGCCGCTGCCCTGGAAGGCGGATGCGCCCTCGTTCGGTTTCGGTCCCGGCGAAAAAAGCTGGCTGCCGCAGCCGGATAGTTTTGCTCGCTATGCCGTGGATCGTCAGGACGGTGTGAGCGGCTCGACGCTGGAACTGTATCGCCAGCTTCTGCGCTTGCGGCGCGACTATGCGCTCGGTACGGGCCTATTAGAGTGGCAGTCTGCCGGCTCGCCGGACGTGCTGGTCTTCGACAACGGCACGCTGCGCGGCGTGATCAATCTGGGCATGCAGCCCGTTGCGCTGCCGCGCGGCACCTTGCTCGTCGCGAGCGAGCCGCTGGAGACGCACGGTGAGTTGCCCGGCAACACCGCGGCATGGCTGACCTTAAGCTGAGGCTGAAGCGCCGGCCAATGCTGAAGCCGACGCTGAGGTCGGGGCCTCAAAGCAGCCCGCGTTTCGCCAGGCTTCGATACAACGCTCGCACGCCAAAGGTCCACGGAGGAATTGCGGTCGAAAGCTGCACCGTGTTCACCAGCGCCCCGAGCGAAGGCGTCGCGATCGTCACGACATCGCCGAGATGATGCGTGAAACCCGCACCAGGCGCGTCGCGATCCTTGATCGGCGAGAACATCGTGCCGAGGAACAGCATAAAACCATCGGGGTACTGATGATGTGCGCCGCAGGTCTGCGCGACGAGATCGGCCGGATCGCGGCTGATCTCCTTCATATGGCTCACGCCCTCGAGCACGAAACCGTCCGTGCCTTCGATGTGTAGCGACAAGCTCGCCGTGCGCACCGTATCCAGCGTAAAGCGCTCGTCGAACAGGCGCACAAACGGCCCGATCGCGCACGAGCCGTTATTGTCCTTTGCCTTGCCCAGCAGCAAGGCCGAGCGGCCTTCGATATCGCGCAGGTTCACGTCGTTACCCAGCGTGGCGCCGACGATCTGACCGGCGCTATTCACGGCCAGCACGATCTCCGGTTCCGGGTTGTTCCACACCGAGGTGGGATACAGACCGACGTCGGCGCCGAGCCCCACGGCGGACATTGGTTGCGACTTCGAAAACACTTCGGCGTCCGGCCCGATGCCCACCTCCATGTATTGCGACCACGCGCCGCGCCGCTCGAGTTCCGCCTTCAGTTTCATCGCGGCGTCCGAGCCGGGTTTGATTTTCGCCAGATCGGTGCCGATCAGTTCCGTGATGGTCCGGCGCACGTCGAGCGCCTTGGCAGCGTCGCCGCCCGCCTGCTCCTCGATCACCCGTTCAAGCAGGCTCACGGCGAACGTCACACCGCAGGCCTTGATGGCCTGCACATCGCATGGCGCAAGCAATCGCGTGCCAGTTTTAGCGGCGGGCGCGAGACTCGCTTCAAGCAGCGCATGCACGGGACCTAACGCTTCGCCCGGCGCGTTGCGGGCGATTTGCACCGCGTCGCTCCGGTCGAACAGATCGGCCGTGGTGGACACCGTGGACGTGATATCGAACACATGGCCGCCGCGGACCACGACGACCGACGGTCCATCAACCGGCGCGGGACGCCAGACGCGGCCTATCAGCAGCGCGTGATCGAGGTCGTCGGGAAGGCAGGCAGCAGAATCGGTACGCATATCGTCATGTCCTGAACATTGACCAAGACCTGATGCTATCCATGCGATCGCGCAGTGTCCACCCTGTCGACGTACAACGCGGATGCGCACCCACTCTCTGGGAACGTAACCCGCTAACCCTGACGACGCGCCGCGTGCAAAGCAGCTTGCCCCACGTACCAGTCCACGCACTGCGGATTCGCCATCGCCTCACGATTGACCACCTTCTCAAGCGCATGGCCGAGAAACAGTTTCTTGACCGGCACCTCCTGCTTTTTGCCGGACAAGGTGCGCGGAATTTCCGGCGCCTGCAGAATCTGATCCGGCACGAAACGCGGCGACAGCGAGGTCCTGATGGCCGCCGCCAGGCGCGCTTCCAGCGCCGCATCCAGCACAAGGCCCTCGCGCAGAACGACGAAGAGCGCCAGATAGCTTTCGCGGCCGAGAAACTCGAGATCGATCACCATCGAATCGAGCACTTCGGGCAACGCCTCGACCGCGGCATAGATCTCGCTAGTGCCCATGCGCAAGCCGGCACGGTTGATCGTCGCGTCGCTGCGGCCGTAGATCGTGCAAGCGCCGTCCGCGTCGATCCTGAGCCAGTCGCCGTGACGCCACACGCCGGGGTAGACGTCGAAATAGCTCGACAGGTAGCGGGCATTGCCCGCATCGCCCCAGAAATGGAGCGGCATCGCGGGAATGGGACGCGTGCAGACCAGCTCGCCCACTTCGCCGATCACCGCTTGTCCCGCTTCGTTCCAGGCCTCGACAGCCGCACCCAGTTGACGGCATTGCATCCGCCCCGGCACTTGCGGCAGTTCACGGTTGCCGGTGATGAAATTGCCGCACAGATCGGTGCCGCCGGAGATGTTGAGCCACCAGATGTCCGGCGTGCCCATGGCGGCGAATTGCGCGCTGCCCCAGCGTTGCACGTCTTCCGGCAGCGGCGAGCCGGTCGTGCCGACGGCGCGCAAGCGTGAGAGGTCGCCGCATTCGGCCAGCGACAACCCCGCCTTCATGCAATTGCCGTGGAACGCTGCGCCCGCGCCGAGGATGGTGACCTTGTGCCGAGCGGCGAAGCGCCACAACACGCCCCAGTCCGGATGGTCCTTGCTGCCGCTGGGACTGCCGTCGTAAAGGCAGATGGTCGTGCCGGCCAGCAAACCCGACACCTGCACATTCCACATGATCCAACCGGTCGAGCTGTACCAGTGGAACCGTTCACCAGGGTTGTTGCTGCTATAGCTCGCGCCGAAGTCGCTATGCAGCACGACACTCAACCCGGTGACCAGAACGCCGCCGTGGCTTTGCACGATCGCTTTGGGCAGGCCCGTGGTGCCGCTCGAGTACACCACCCACAGCGGATGATCGAAGGGCAACCACTCGGGAACAAAGGCCGCCGTGGCGGCATCGTCGCGTGCGACTGTATCGGCGAAACTCAGTGCGTCCGCCACACGCGATGCCGCATGTGGCGTTTCCAGCACGATCAGCGTCTGCACATCCGGCAGCGCCGCACGCAGCGAGGCCACCACCTGGCTGCGATCCATCGAACGACCCGCGTAGCGGACACCGTCCGCGGCAATCAGGACGCGCGGTTCGATCTGACGAAACCGGTCGATCACGGCCTGCAGTCCCATGTCCGGCGCGCACACGCTCCACACCGCGCCGATGCTGCAACAGGCGAGAAACGCCACCACGGTCTCGGGCACGTTGGGCAAATAAGCCACCACACGATCGCCACGTTGCACGCCGCGCTCTCTTAGCGTCAACGCAAGCGCGGCGACCTGGCGCTTCAGTTCGGGCCAACTGAGCTCTCTGATCCAGCCCTGCTCGTCCTCGCTGATAATGGCCGCCATACCCGCCGCATGCGCGGCGTCGGCGTGCCGAAGCACCTGCTGCGCGTAGTTCACCCGGGCGCCTGGAAACCAGCGCGCGCCGGGCATACGCTCCTCGGCCAGCACCGCGCTGTAGGGTGTCGGCGATTGCATGCCGCCGTATTCCCAGACGCTTGCCCAGAACGCGTCGAGATCCGTGACGGACCAGCGCCACAGCGCATCGTACGAATCGAACGCAAGGCCACGCGTTCGATGCAGCCAGTCCTGATACAGGCGGATTTGCGGAATCCAGGCGGGACTAGCAGGCCGGCATCCGGCGACAGAATCGGTTGAGTTCATATGTTCGGTCGACAATAAAACAGCGCTACACCTCCAGCCACTCCTTGCGCACCTGCGCATTGGATTTCAGCTCGGCAGGCGTCCCCTCGAAGACGATGCTCCCGTGACCCATGACATAGACGCGCTGCGAGATGTCGAGCGCGATAGCGAGCTTCTGCTCGATCAGCAGCACCGACACGCCGCGCTCCTTAAGCGCCTGCAGATACTCGGCGACCAGCGCCACCAGCTTCGGCGCGAGTCCTTCCGTGGGCTCGTCGATAAGGATCAGGTCCGGGTCGCCCATCAGCGTGCGGCACAGCGTCAACATCTGCTGCTCGCCCCCTGAGAGCACGCCCGCGGCAGTGTTCTCGCGCTCCTTCAGGCGCGGGAACATGCCGTACATGTCCGCCAGCGTCCAGCGCGGCTTGCCCTGGCGCCGACTGCGCTTCTCGCCCAGCAGCAGGTTCTGGCGCACCGTTAGCGTGGGGAAGACGTCGCGATTCTCAGGAACATAACCAATGCCCAACTGGGCGATCTCGAAGGTGCGACGCCCCAGAATTTCCTCGTCGCGAAAGCGCACCGAACCCGCGGCCTTAACCATCCCGAGGATGGTTTTCGCCATGGTGGAACGCCCTACGCCGTTGCGCCCGAGCAGAGTGACGATCTCGCCTTCGTCGACATGCACATCGACGCCTTGCAGAATGTGGCTCTTGCCGTAGTAGGCGTGCAGGCCTTGCACGTCGAGCATGCGCCCGCTCATCAGTGCGCTCCTTCGGTGGAGCTCTCGTCAAGGGACGCGCCGAGATAGGCCTCCTTGACCTTGCTGTTGTTGCGGATCGCCTCGGGGGTATCCGTCGCGATCACCTCGCCATAGACCAGCACCGAGATACGATCCGCGAGGCCGAATACCACGCCCATGTCATGCTCGACCATCACCAGGGTCTTGCCCACCGTCACATTGCGAATCAACTCCACGGCCTGATCCGATTCGGAACGGCTCATACCCGCGGTGGGCTCGTCGAGCAGGATCACCTCGGCGCCGCCGGCAATCGTGATGCCGATTTCCAGCGCACGCTGTTCAGCGTAGGTCAGGAGGCTTGCCTGCGTTTCGCTGCGCCGCTGCAGCCCGATCAGTTCCAGCACTTCTTCGGCGCGCTGTCGTGCATCATGCAGCTTCGCCAGCCGATGCCAGAACGAGTATTTGTAGCCAAGCGACCATAGCACCGCGCAACGCAGATTTTCGAACACCGAAAGCCGGTGAAAAATATTCGTGATCTGGAAGCTGCGCGACAGCCCCATGCGATTGATCACGAACGGCTTGAGGCCGCCAATCTCGACACCGTTCAATTTGACCGAGCCGGAACTCGGCGCGCAACGCCCCGAAATCAGATTGAAGGTGGTCGACTTGCCCGCACCGTTGGGCCCAATCAGTGCATGGCGCTCACCTTTAGGAATACTCAGGTTGACCCCACGGATGATCTCCGTCTGGCCGAAGTTCTTGGTGAGCTCGCTCAATTCCAGTGCGGCCGTCATACCCCGCCTCCTGCCATTTCCGCCTGCACGGCGTCCCACGCCTGATGCACCCGCGCTACCGCCGCGCGCCAGGCCAGCGCTCCGGCTAGCCACAGCGCCACGGCCACCGCCCAGGGCCTGAACGAGGCGGCATCGAAAGCGAAACCCACCAGCGTCATGCCGGTACCGTTGTCGCTGTCGATCTGCAGTTTGTAGGTCAGCTCGACAGTGAGGATCAAAGCGGCCAGCAAGATCAGGCCCGCTCCCAGCGCGACCGCGTAGGAGGGCAGCATGCGGCCCAGCTTGCGTCTGGCGAGCAGCGGCACCTGTTTCATCAACAGACTCGAGACGCCGCCCGGCACGAACATCACCATCAGCACGAAGAAAAGCCCCAGATAAAGCAGCCACGCCTGAGTCAGGCTGGACAGCGCAACGGCGAACAGCACAAACACCACCGCGCCGATGACAGGCCCGAAAAAGAACCCGCCACCGCCGATGAACGTGGCCAGCAACACGCTGCCGGAATGCACGGCGCCCACGTTCTCCGCCGATACGATCTCGAAGTTGATCACCGACAGCCCCCCGGAAATCCCGGCGAAAAAGGCCGACAAAATCACCACGAGGTAGCGCACGCGCTGGGTGTTGTAGCCGACGAACTCGGCCCGCTCGGCGTTGTCGCGCACGGCGTTGGCGATGCGGCCCAAAGGCGTTTGCGTCCACGCATACATCGCGACCATCGACAGCAGGCACCACAACGCGATCAGGTAATACACCTGACGCCCTGGCCCATACGTGATGCCGAGTACCGCATTGCCGACGACGCGGTTAGTCGAAATGCCGCCCTCGCCGCCAAAGAAGTCCGGAAACATCAGCGAACTGGCGAACACCATTTCGCCGATCCCCAACGTAATCATGGCGAACGTGGTGCCCGCTTTGCGTGTGGTCACATAGCCGAACAGGATGCCAAAGAACGCACCGCCCAGACCGCCCACCAGCGGCAGTAACGAGACGGGGAACCACAACGCGCCCGCGCCGACCTGGTTGAGCACATGCACCGCGATGAATGCGCCCATGCCCGAATACACCGCGTGGCCGAAGGACAGCATGCCCGACTGGCCGAGCAGCATGTTGTACGAGAGCGCGAAGATGATCATGATGCCCATCTGCGACAACAGGGTGATGGCGAAGCCGCTGGAAAAGATCAGCGGCGCCACCGCCATCACAAGGGCCGTCAGCCCCCAGATCAGATAGCGCGCGAGATGACGCGATGAAGCAGCGGTAAGGCCCGGGGCCATGGCGTGTTCGTAGCTTTGCCGCATAGTGGGTTTCATGATCTAGCCCTCCCGGGTTCCCATGAGACCACGTGGGCGCACAATCATCATCACCACCATCAGAAGATAGGGCAGCACCGGCGCCATCTGCGACACGGTCAGTTTCCACACCGACGACAACGGCGTGGCGCTCGTCACATGCAGGCCGATTGCGCCGAACAGATCGGCGAGCGAAGCGTCGATGGTGACGGCGAAGGTTTGCAGCAGCCCGATCAGCAGCGACGCGATAAACGCCCCCGCGAGCGATCCCATGCCGCCCACTACCGCCACGACAAACACAATGGTGCCGACCGAAGCGGCCATCGACGGTGAAGTAACGAACGCATTGCCGCCGATCACGCCGGCCAGACCCGCGAGCGCAGCACCACCGGCGAACACCAGCATGAACACGCGTTGCACATTGTGACCGAGGGCCTCGACCATCTGCGGATGCGTCAGCGCGGCCTGGATCACGAGGCCGATGCGCGTGCGGGTGAGCACCACGTACATCGCGATCAGCATCGACACCGACACGAGCATCATGAAGGCGCGGTACTTGGGAAACACCGACGTGAAGACCTGGAACAGCGGGCCGTCGAGTTCCTGCGGAATGCGGTAAGGCACGGCGGACTGTCCCCAGACCAGCTTGACGGCTTCTTCGATCAGATAGGCGAGACCGAACGTGAACAGCAGTTCGGCCACATGCCCGTACTTGTGCACGGTGCGCAGTCCGAAGCGCTCGACGAGCGCGCCGACCACCACCACCAGTAACGGAGCCAGCACAAGCGCCGGCCAGAAACCGAGCTTGCTGGCGATGGCATACGCAAAATACGCGCCCAGCATGTAGAAGCTGGCGTGCGCGAAATTGAGCACGCCCATCATGCTGAAGATCAGCGTAAGCCCCGACGACAGCAGGAACAGCAGCAACCCGTAGCTGATGCCGTTCAACAGGGAGATGACGAAGAATTCCACGGACAATGTTCCTTACTTCTTGCGGCAGCGTCGGCCAGCGCGTGCCTTGCAATGGAGCGCGGCCAGGCTGACCCGGCCCGCTACCCATCCTTCATCCGCTGACCGGCATGCCGGCCTAGTTCGGTCGCTTCATCTGGCACGTAGTCGGCTGGCTTGCCGACGAAGCGTCGAGCACGGCGTCGGTTCGCCAGCCATAGCCGGTCTTCTCCTGGTCATACTTGACGTCTTTGCCATCCGCCTTGACCCAGGTGGCGATCACAAGGGGCTGCTGCGCCTGATGGTCGGACGCGCGCATCTCGACGATGCCGTTCAGGCTTTGGACCTTCATGCCTTCCATGGCCTTGGCCACCTTGACCGGATCCGTGGACCTGGTTTCCTTCATCGCCTTGCCCAGCATCGCCACGGCAGTATAAGCGGCCATTTCGAAGAAATCGTCATCGTATTTCTTCTTGAAGCCGTCCATGATCTTATCCGCTTGCGGCGGATTGTCCCTGGTGTTCGCGCCCATATAGCCGACATACCTGACGCGTCCGGCGCCCGCCGCACCCATCGCCGTCGGCACGCCGGTCGTGGAGGCGTAGTAAGTATAGTAATTCGCGGTCACGCCTGCGTCCTTGCCGGCCTTGATCAGCAGTGCGAGATCGCTGCCCCAGTTGCCCGTGATCACCGTATCGGCGCCGGATGCCTTGATCTTGCTGGCATACGGCGAGAAATCCTTGACCTGTGCCAGCGGGTGAAAATCGTCGCCCACGATCTGGATGTCCGGACGCTTGCGCTTGAGATACTCCTGCGCGGTGCGCGACACGTCATGGCCGAAGGAGTAATCCTGATCGATCAGGTAGACCTTCTTGACGTTGGGATCCTTGGCGAGAAAGGTGGTCAACGCTTCCATTTTCATATCGGCGTTGGCATCGAAACGGAAGTGCCAATAGTCGCACTTGCTATTCGTCATGGCCGGATCCACCGCGGCAAAATTCAGGTAGATGATCTCCTTGCCGGGATTGCGCGCATTGTACTTGGACACCGCGTCTTCAAGCGCGAGGCCCACCGAGGAACCGTTGCCCTGCGCGATATAGCGGATGCCCTGGTCGGCCGCCTCGTTGAGCAGCGTGAGACTTTGTTGCGGCGACAACTTGTTGTCGAACGGGACCATTTCGAATTTCTGCCCGCCGGCCCAGTCCTGCTGGTTGGCCACCTCGGTCACGTATTGCCAGCTCTTCAGCTCGTTGTTTCCCAACGAACCCATCAGACCCGACAGCGTATCGATGTACGCGATCTTGACCGTTTCCGCCGAAGCGGTACCGCAAGCCAGCGCCATGAACATGGTTGCACCAGCCGCCAGGGAACGCATCTTTTCCATTCAGTTGTCTCCTACGATCTCAGAATCGATCTTTATCTTAGGTATAACTAACTATGTGCGAAGACGGCTCAAGCGCGCAGGTTGGCGCCGTGGCTAGCCGGCGAATCAACATGCAATTTCGCACGACCGTTCGGAGCGTGTCAACGGGCAAACCGCGCAAATGATGTCCCTCGCTGGGCTTAGCCGGGAAAACACCTAGCGCATGGTGCTACGCATCAGAAAGCGAATGGACGTGCTTTTATTTACATGGCGAAGGCTCGCACGTATGATCGCTGGACAATCAGGACGTCCGGCACAACGGAACCCGCGGAGACACATGCACATGACATGGCTTGACGCATTGCTGAACGAACCCTTCGTCTGCATTACGGATATGATCCGCCGCTTCGCAACCGAGCGCGGCGACCATGCTGCCTTGATCTGCGACGGCAAAGTCGTGACGTACGCTGAACTGGACGCGCAAGTCGATCGCTTTGCGGCCGCGTTACAGCGTGACGGGCTCGAGCCTTGCGACGCGATTGCGCTGTGTGCTGCGGCATCGGTCGAATACGTCGTGGCCTTTCTCGGTGGCCTGCGGGCGGGCGCGGCAGTGGCGCCGCTCGCGCCCTCTTCGAGCGCGGCGAGCCTCGTCAGCATGATCGGCAATTCGGGCGCGCGCCTGCTCTTTCTGGACGCCGAGGTCACGCGCCTGCTTGAACCGGTCGCCGGCGAGATCGGCACTACGGCGATTGCACTGGATGGGCATTCGGGCAGTTCTGGCACCAGCGCGCTTCGGACCTGGCTCGCGCCAGAAGGCGTCGAACCCGTGCCGCTGTCGATCAACCCGGCGTGGCCATTCAACATCATCTATTCGTCCGGCACGACCGGTACGCCGAAAGGCATCGTGCAGTCGCACGGCATGCGCTGGGCCTATGCGCAGCGCAGCATCGAACGCGGCTACGGGCCGCATGCCACCACGCTGATCTCGACACCGCTGTACTCGAACACCACTCTCGTGAGCTTCATGCCGACGCTCACGTTCGGCGGCACCGTCGTGCTGATGCCGAAGTTCGACGCGACGCAGTACCTGACGCTCGCGCAGCAACATCGTGTGACGCACACGATGCTCGTGCCGGTCCAGTATCAGCGGCTGATGGCCCATCCCGACTTCGATCGCTACGACCTGTCCAGCTTCGAAGCGAAGTTCTGTACCAGCGCGCCGTTTGCAGCCAGCGTGAAGGCGGACGTGGTCCGGCGCTGGCCCGGCAAACTCACCGAGTACTACGGCATGACGGAGGGCGGCGGCTCATGCCAACTGGAGGCGCACGCGTTCCCTCACAAACTGCATACGGTCGGCAAGCCCGTGGAAGGTCACGACATCCGCCTGATCGACGAGCAAGGCAACGAGGTGATGCAAGGCGAAGTCGGCGAAATCGTCGGCCATTCGCCGGCCATGATGACCGGTTACTACCGGCAACCGGAAAAGACCGCCGAGGCGGAATGGTACGACCCGGGCGGCAAGCGCTTTATCCGCACCGGCGATATGGGACGTTTCGATGAAGACGGTTTCCTCACGCTGCTCGATCGCAAGAAGGACATGATCATTTCGGGCGGCTTCAATGTGTACCCGAGCGATCTGGAAGCGGAGCTGCGTGCGCATCCTGATGTGGCGGACGCGGCCGTGGTCGGCGTGCAGTCGGAGCAATGGGGCGAGACGCCGGTGGCGTTCGTCGTGCGTCACCCACACGCCGTGCTAGACGAAGATGCGTTGCTGGGGTGGATCAATGCGCGCTTGGGGAAGATGCAGCGGCTCTCCGCGCTGAGATTCATTGATGCATTGCCGCGCAGTCCGATCGGCAAGGTGCTGAAACGGGAGTTGCGTGAGCAGTTTCATTCAGCGGCGCGAGGGCCTATCGCGTAGCGTCGGGCCGGCTTCTCTTCCCGGCTGATTCCCGGGCTGAATTCTGGCGTCAAAGGTCAAAGGAAAAGGCGGTGCGTTCTCATTCGAAAGCACCGCCCTCCTTCATTGCGCCTCAGGTCCGCAAAATCCGGCGCGGTTTCATGCCTACATACCTACAGACTTACATGCCCAGGTTGCTCACGATAGCGAGGCTCGGGCAGTAATGCGTAGCGCTCAAGTACGCCGCTTGCTGCGAACGAACGCCGGCAGCGCTGGACGTCGGCGGATCGATAAACACTTGCGCATTGTTCGACCCTGCCGGAGCAGTGAGGGTCATCGTCACTTTCCACCAGTTGCCCGACTTCACAGCGCTCAGCGAGGTCGCCTGCCCTGCACCCCATGTCCCTCTCACGATCGCACCGGTGTTCGTATTGAGCACCCAGCCGAATTCGGTGCCGTTCGGGTCGTCGGTCTGGATCGATCCACCGGGGAAGACCGTCGCATTGGTGGTCGCAAGCACATAGTCAGTAAAGCTATACGATTGGCCGCCCTGCACCCGGATGATTTCGCGGACATTCGAAACTGACGAACCATTGGTGCTGGTCACCGTTGCGGCGCCCCGGTTCACGCCCGAGACATCGGTCGCCGGCACGGCGGTGCCGCCATTCTGTTGGGCCCATGTATCCGGTTCGGCGAGGCTCAGCGGCGAATCGATCAGGTTGTTTGCATAGCAGGCAGCCGTAGTCTTGTCGGCCGGCGGTCCGTAAAAGCTGGCAATGCTCGCCTGGATCGCGTTATCGGTCGTGTCCGAGGTTGCCTTGGTGATCACCGCGCCTTCGAAGAACTGAACGGGAGCCGCGCTACCGTCGCCGCCTTCGCCCAGCGACAAGCCGCCTTGCCATTGACCGTTAAAGGCATGGCCCGCATCGTTGCCAAAGTTAAGGGCTTCGGGCGGCGCCTGGTCATAGGCTGCGGTGAGGACACTCTGCGAGGAAGAGCCATCCTTAACCACAAAGACATTTGATGCGGTCACGGGTGAGTATTTGGAGAGGACGGTGACGAACTTGTCCTTCGGCGGTTGCTGCGGCCCGTAGAGATAGACCCCCGCCTCTGCATCGACACCCGGCCAGTTGGTATCGAGCGCGTTGCACACCGGGTCCTTCACGTTGGGCGCCTGGCTCGAATCGCCATCGCAATAGCCAAACACCGCGGCGTTGCCATTCGAGAACGCCAGCGCGAACATCTCGCCTTCGACTTCGCCATGTGCATAGGTGCCGGAGTTAGCACTGCTCTCCATATTGCCGTACGTACCGCAGCAGGTCGATGACTGGCTGTAGTGCGCGCCCGCCACCATGTACTCCGCGATCTCGGTGTCCCCGATCGACTGGTTCACCGTACCAAAGCGGTTGCGATACGCCTGTCCCGCCAACGTCCCCAAGGCCGGAATCTCGGCGCCTTGCGATGGTACGAAGCCGAGCTTGGCGGGCGTGCCGGGTAGCGCCGGCAAGTCGTTACCGATCGATACCTGCAGGGTAGGCGACGCAGTGGTCAACGCGGTGGGAGGCTGCAGCAGTTGCACAGTCAGCGTCCCTGAGCCTGGAAGCGTGATCGTCGCAAAGCCGTTGAGGACCGGAACCGTCGTCGCTTTTTGCGCCGCTGAACTGGTGCTCGGAACGGTCAACGACTCGGTTCCGTCCGCGTTGAGCGTGAGGGTAGCCGGCACATTGCCGAACGCGCCGCCCTTCAGCGGCGCCACCAGGTCGATCTGATCGTAGAGGTAGGTGACGGAACAGGTGGTGTTGTTGCAGAACGCGTTCGCGCTGTTGACATTGGCTGAGCCGATCAGCGTGCGGTCCGCGCCACGCGGCAAACTACCCGACGTATACGGATAGACGTTCAAGGTGGTGTTATCGGATGCCCGCTGGATCTGGAACAGCGGACCCTTGTAACTCTTCGTCAGCAAGCGCGTCACACTGTGGGCTGCAGAGCAAGGCGTGTTGGCGGTTGCGGCGGCGTCGCACGGTAGCGGAACCGACGAGCTTGCCTCATCCGTCGATGCACTGTCGTTTGACTGGGCTGCGGCAGTCGCCGGCGACAAACTTGAGTTCGATACCCCGGCGGCCTGCGATGCGCTGCCGCCACTGTCTCCATCGCACGCAGCAAGCGCGACAGTCATTGCCAACAAGACGGAAATTAATCCCACTCCTCTGGACATCATGACCTCCTCCTATAAGACCAAGCATCGGATTAGATTCAGAACATTTAGTTATGCAAACTTACTGACACAGAATCGTCACGGGTCAAGCTAGCATGCTTCGGAACTGTCAGTCGCTTACGACGGGTTAGAAGATGGACTACGGGGTGATGCAGCGCGCCGTCTCGACCGCGCCGCGCCTGGTAACGAGATTGAACTTCGGGTGGAACGCGCGGATGCCGGTGAGCGGGCCGTCGAATGGCACTGATGGGCCGTCAGGCAAGTACTCGCCTACGGCTCGCGGAAAAGTAACGCTCATCGCGTATCGCTGGTACCGGTGGCTAGTACACGAGGTCGGTGGCCAGCATCGCCACCATCCGTTGCAGCGCTGTGCGACTCATCATCCTCGTCTCCATTGTCGTTGCATCGACTGTCTGCCCAGCGGGTCAGCGGTCGATGCCGCGCGGCAGGGGGACGCCTCGCGTGGTAATAATATTAGTCAATATTATCTCCGAACCTACTAAGGACAATCCCTACGTCGAAAATAAGGGGTTCGACCATTTGTGGCGCTGTATCGTCATATACAAGCGGTGACCAGATGCCAGGAAAATATTATCGCTAATATGATCTTTAATTATTTGTTGCGATTGGATTACGTTGTGCATGCGCCGCATGCGCAACCTGACGGGTCGTAGGCCGTAACAGGTTCACGATTGGTATGCTTTCTGCGAACATCCATCACTTCCCGACACTCATCCTGGAGACACGTCATGCCCACCTCGTCCACTGCTCGCCGTGCGGCCTTCCGCGCCAAGGTCGAAGAACGCCAGGGGTTGCTCGTGCCCGGCGCATTCAACGCAATGAGCGCGCGCGTCATTCAGGACGCCGGTTTCGAAGCGCTCTATCTGACCGGCGCCGGCGTGACCAACATGTCGCTCGGCCTGCCGGATCTGGGTTTCGTCGGCTTGCACGAAATCGCCGAACACACGGCACGGGTGCGCGACGCGGTCGAACTGCCGTTGATCGTCGATGCCGATACCGGCTTCGGCAATGCGCTCAACGTGCGCCATACGGTGCGCACGCTCGAACGCAGCGGCGCCGACGCGATCCAGTTTGAAGACCAGGTGATGCCGAAGAAATGCGGTCATTTCTCCGGCAAGGAAGTGATCGCGACCGGTGAGATGCTCGGCAAGATTCACGCAGCCGTCGATGCCCGCGAGGACCACAACCTGCTGATCGTCGCACGCACCGACGCCGCCGCCGTGCATGGCATCGAAGACGCGATCGAGCGCGGTCACCGCTTTGTCGAAGCGGGCGCCGACATCCTGTTCATCGAAGCGACGGAATCGCTCGCCGACATCGAGCGCTTGCCCAAACTGATCAACGCACCGCAGTTGATCAACATTGTGATCGGCGGCAAAACGCCGACGCAGTCGCGCGAAGCGCTCGGCAAGCTCGGCTACGCAATCGTGCTCTATGCGAACGCCGCCCTCCAGGGCGCGGTACTTGGCATGCAGCGGGCGCTCGGCACGCTGCGCGACAACGGCCGACTGGACGAAGACGCCTCGCTGGTCGCGCCGTTCAGCGAGCGGCAACGGCTCGTCAACAAGCCTTTGTACGACCGGCTCGATCGCGAATACGCAGATAAAGAGAAGTGAACGCGACGTCCGCTCGTCGCAGTCAGCCGTTACAGCTCAGCGGCCGACAAACATGTCCCGGTAAGCGCCGTAGAGCGACAGCAGCGGTACGGCTGTCAGCAGCGGTGTGAGCACCAGGGCACGCAGCGCCAGCGGAACCATCGGCGCCAACACCATGGCCGCCGTCAGCGCTACCAAGTACGTCAGCGTCACGGACCAGTTGCGAGCCAGCCCGCGCAGACCCGCGATCATCGCCCTGCGCGGGATCATGTCCTGCAGCATCACAAGTGCCGAAGCGAAGCAGGTGCCCGCGATCGCGACTGCGAAGATCGATGCGCCGAGCAGCGCTTCGAGCGCGGCGCGCATGCCATGGCCGCCGCCATCCTTGAGCAAGACGTTGTGCACGCCGCCCGCGTTAGCCAGGAGGTTCAGCGAGACATGCAAGGTTGCCAGCACGACCCCATAGCCGACGACCGCTATCGCCGCGCCGTACAGCCCGATCACGCACAGCGCGTTGCTGCGCCGCGCCAGCGCCGCGAGGGTCTCGCGCAACAAGTTGGACCGGCCTCTGCGGTCGCCATCCTGCACAAACATCAGCCCTGCCGCCACAAGCGGCGTCAGCAGCACCGCCAGCGGACACAACAGCGGCAGGAACCCCAGCAGCGTCACGCAATCCGCGCAGACCAGCAACACGCTGAGCCACAGCACCGGCTGCCTGCTCATGGCACGCGCGCCGCTCACCAGCCAGTCGGCAATACGTAGAGGATTGACTTCTCTTCCACCGGAAAGAGGCCGTGCCGGCACACGATGGAGGCGGGTTTGCCTGGAAACGTCGCTCGGGTAATCGATGTTCATGACAGTGTCCTCAGTGAAAGCGAAAGACTTCCGCTCGTAGTCCTGCCAGCAAGCGATCCGGTGCTTCGTCGTTCGGACGTTGCCGCTGCCTTTACCGGCCGGCGCGAAATCGTCCGGGCCTGCCGTTACTGCTAATCTACGGAGCATTGCGGACAGAGGTTGTCCGCATCCAGGGAGACCGACGTCGAATGTTGCAAAACTCCACGAGGCTGCTGCGTCTGCTGGGCATGCTTAGAAGCGCCCAATCCTGGCATGGCGCCGTGCTGGCCGAGCGCCTTGGCGTCACTGAGCGGACCGTGCGACGCGACGTCGACCACTTGCGCGGCCTCGGCTACCGGATCGGCGCGACGCCGGGGCCCGACGGGGGTTACAGCCTGGAAGCAGGGACGAGCTTGCCGCCCCTGCTTTTCGAGGAGGACGAAGCGCTCGCAGTCTCGCTGGCGCTGCGAACGCTAGCCGCCAGCGGCGTGCAGGGCATTGAAGAGTCGGCGCTCGCCGCCCTCGTCAAGCTAGAGCATTTGATGCCTCCGAGGCATGGCCGCAAGGCGAGGACGTTCTTCGCCTCCATCCAGAAGTTGGCCCAGGCGGGGCCCAGGGTCGATCCGGTCGTGCTGGCTGCGCTTGCCGGCGCATGTGCCGATCGCGAGGAAGCGCAGTTTCGCTACACGGATGGCAATGCCAGGGTCAGCCAGCGCACCGTCCAGCCCCAAGGCCTGGTCAACGCTGAATCACGCTGGTACCTCGTCGCCTGGGACTGTAGCCGGGCGGACTGGCGCACGTTCCGCGTCGATCGGGTGATCCCGCCGATTTCAACCGGATCGCGTTTCGAGCCTCGGCGCGGGCCGGACAAGGGCGATCTGGCCGCGTACGTCTCCCGTTCCGTTTCCACCGCGGCGTACCCGGTGCGCGCCAAAGTGATCCTTCACGCGCCGATGCAGGCGCTTGCCCAAAGCATCTGCCCGCTCGTCGGCCAGTTGGCGGCACTCGATTCGCAGCGATGCATCGTCCACACGGGGGCGCATTCTCTCCACTCGATCGCCGCCTGGCTGTGCACGCTGGAAGTCGAATTCGACATCGAGGAGCCTCCCGAACTGGTGGAATTCCTGCGCAGCATGAACACCCGCATTCATCAGGCGTTGGGGCGTTCCGAATATAAGGAAACTGCCGGCCCTTCGACCCTTTGAAGTTTCCGATGGGAAAACGCCATCCTCGTTCTCATCCCATACACCCGCTCGCCGCGCAGCTACGCGCCGTTCTTGCCCGGCAAGGTTCCGACGTCCCCCCAATGTTATGATCGGAAACATTGCACGCCATGCGGCGCGCTTTTGCCCCTACACCCCATGGATACCCATCTCACCAAACCCGCCGAGCCCTCCACGTCGGACCTGGGCCGGCGCGTACGTGCTGCGCGTCAGGCGCAGGACCTGACGCTCGAGACGGCGAGCCGCCTGTGCGGCGTGTCGCGCTCGACCTTGTCGAAAGTCGAAAACGGCCTGATGTCGCCGACCTTCGACGTGCTGCAAAAGATCGTGCTCGGCCTGAAGATCGAAATCGGCGAACTGTTCGGCTCGACGCCGAAGGTCAGCGCGGGCGGCCGCCGCGCGTTGACCCGCAAGGACGCGGGCCAACGTCATGCGTATCGCGGCTATCAGATGGAGCTGCTCGCCACCGATCTCGCGCACAAGGCCATGCTGCCGTTTCGCATCCGCATCTCGGCGCACACGCTCGATGCGTTCGACGACTGGGGACGGCACGAAGGTGAAGAATTCCTGTACGTGATCAGCGGTAGCGTGTGCCTGTACTCCGAGCTGTACGCGCCCACCCATCTGAATGCGGGGGACAGCATCTATTTCGACAGCCGCACCGGCCACGCCGCGGTCTCCACCAGCGACGAAGACGCCGAGGTCTTGTGGATGGCCACCAGCGCGGATATTCCGCAAACGCCGGTGGAAGCGTCGAAAAAGTAGACCCGCCGCAACCGGCACGTCGGTCCACACACGCTTCATGTCACGCGAGGGACTGCGGCGCTGAGCCTGCTAGAGAGCAGCAGCAGTCTCACTAGCCGCTTGCGTCCCATTGCCCACCGCCAACGCCCGCTGCGCCAATTGGGCAATATGCAGCGCGTGACGTCCGGTGCCCTGCTCGATCTGCTCGCGACAACTGAAGCCGTTGGTCAGCACAAGGGTGTCAGCCGCCGCACCGCGAATCGCCGGGAACAGTTTGTCTTCGCCGATCTTCTCGGACAGCGCGTGATGCTCCGCGTTAAAGCCGAAGGATCCGGCCATTCCGCAGCATCCCGTATCGAGCAATGTCCATTTCACGCCGAGCCGCTCCAGCAGCGCCGTGTCGCCTTGCATGCCGAACAGCGCCTTCTGATGGCAATGACCGTGCACGACGACTTGGGCATCGAGCTTCGGCCAGTCGAACGGCTCGCGCACCACGAAATCCGAAAACAGGAAGGTCTGCGCCGCGAGGCGCCTGGCTTGCGCGTGATCGGGCAATTGCTTGAGCAGCTCGTCCTTGAAGACGGACAGGCAACCCGGTTCGAGGCCCACCAGCGGCACGCCTGCAGCGATATCGTCGGCGAGGTCGTCGAGCACATTCACCAGCAATTCGCGCGCACGCTCGAGCAGGCCGAAGTCATACAGGGGACGGCCGCAGCACAAGCGCTTTTTCGGCAGCACGACGTGCCAGCCGAGTTGCGTCAACACGTCAGCGGCAGCCTCGGCAATCTCGGGCGAGAAATGGTCGCTAAAGGTGTCCACCCAGAGGATCACTTTGCGATTGGATGGCGTGGACCCAGCCGTCACAGGCGCTGCATTACGCGCTCTGGCCGCGCGTCGTGCAATCTCCCGATACGTCTGCCGCGCGAACTTCGGCAGTTCACGTGCTTGCGCCACTCCGGCAATCCACTTGCCGAGCGGCGCAAGACCCGGCGCCGACGTCATGAAATTGGTCAGGCGTGGAAAACGCGCGGCAAGCGGCGCCCATTCGCCGATCCGGCCCATGAACATCGCCTGACGCGGCCGGCGCTTCGTTTCGTAGTAATGCGAAAGAAATTCGGCTTTGTACGACGCCATATCCGTATGCGTCGGGCAGTCGGATTTGCAGCCCTTGCAGGCAAGACACGTGTCGAGCGCTTCCTTGACTTCGCGACTCTGCCAGCCGTCGGTTATAACCTCGCCCTGCAACATCTCCCAGAACAGATGCGCGCGACCTCGGGTCGAGTACTTCTCCTCGCGCGTGGCCCGGTAGCTCGGGCACATCGTTCCGCCTTCGAGCGAGCGGCACTTGCCCATGCCGATACAGCGTTCGACGGCGCGCTGGAAACCGTCGCCCTCCTGGCTCGCGAACGTCAGCCGGGTCTGCAGGTTCACCGGCCGATACGCCGGCCCCATGCGCAGGTTTTCGTCAGCGCGGTAGGCATGCACCACCTTGCCGGGATTGAGACGGTTGGCCGGATCCCAGATCGCCTTGAACTGCTCCATGGCCCGCATCAATTCCGGGCCGTACATGATCGGCAAGAACTCGGCCTTCGCCTGGCCGTCGCCGTGTTCGCCGGAGAGCGATCCGCCGAATTCGACCACCAGTTCCGCCGCTTCGCGCAGAAAGCGGCGCCACGTCGCGATGCCTTCCGCCGTGCGCAAATCGAAGGTGATGCGGGCATGCACGCAGCCGTCGCCGAAGTGACCGTACAGGCTGGTTTCGTAACCGTAGCGGTCGACCATCGCCTGAAACGCGCGCAGATAATCGCCGAGCCGCAAAGGATCGACGGCCGCGTCTTCCCAGCCCACCACCGGATCCGGACGCGCAGGATCAACCGACAACGCCACCGCCGACGCACCCGTCTCGCGAATCGACCAGACCTTCGCCTGCAACGCGCGCGCTTCGACGACCATGGTCGAAACATTGGCGCCTGCCGCACCCGAGGCGAAATGCTGAGCCGCCGCGTGAGCCTGCCGTACGGCTTCGTCGTGCGTATCCGCGCCGAATTCGAGCACGACCCATGCATCGCCTTCGGGCAGCAGCGCGATCTCTTCCTTTTTCAGGCCACGTGCCTGCAAGCCGCGAATGATCGCGCGGTCGAGTCCTTCGATTGCTGTCGGCCCGCACTGCATGAAATGCGGCACGGCATCGGCGGCCGTGAAAATATCCACGAAGCCCACTACCAGCAGCACGCGTTTCGCCGGGCTCTTCACGAGCCGCACTTTCGCCTGCAAGGTCACCGCACACGTGCCTTCGGTGCCCACCAAGGCTCGCGCCACATTGAAGCCGTTTTCCGGCAGCAGTTGATCGAGATTGAAGCCCGACACGCGCCGCTTGATCTGCGGAAATCTGGCGCGGATCAGCTCCGCGTAGGTGTCGCGCAGCGCTTTCAGGGCTGCGTAAATCTCGCCCTGACGGCCACCCGCGGCGATGATGCGTTCGAGTTCGTCGTCCGCGGTGGGACCGACCCAGAAGCGTGCGCCGTCATAGGTGACGACTTCGAGGGCTTCGATGTTCTCGACCGTCTTGCCGGCCATCACCGAATGCGCGCCGCACGAATTGTTGGCGATCATGCCGCCGAGCGTACAGCGGCTGTGCGTGGCCGGATCGGGGGCAAACGTGAGGCCGTGTTGCTCCGCCGCGTCGCGCAGCGTGTCGCAGACCACACCCGGCTCGACAATCGCCGTACGCGCCTCCGGATCCACCGAGACGACGCGGTTCACATACTTGCTTGCGTCCGCAACCACCGCGACGTTCACGCACTGACCGTTCTGCGACGTCCCACCGCCGCGCGGCAGAAACGGCACGTCGTTGCGCCGGCAGACGGCGACGGTGGCGAGCAGATCGTCGACATCAGCGGGGACGACCACCGCCAGCGGCACCTGCCGGTAGTTCGAGGCATCCGAGGCATACAGCGCCTTCGACGCCTGATCGAAGCGCACTTCGCCGCGCACATGCCGGCGCAGATCGGCCTCCAGCGACTGCATGACGGCCGCCGTGCCGCGAAACGGCGTGGCCACATGACGGCCGTCCGCCTTCTCTCCGCGCGCCGATCCAGCCGCAGCGTCTTGTGCGTCGCTGCCGCCCACCTCCACTACGGAGTGTGTCCCAGCGGCCTTGAACCGCGCTTCATCGGTTGACGATTCCACCTCGACGGCACCTCGTGCGAATGATTGCGTCACGCTCAAGCCGCCTGGCCCGCGGTCATCTTGAAGATCCCCTGGGCATTGCCGGCGTCGAAACGCAGATCGGTTTCCCAGCGGCGTGTGTCCTGATCGAACGTGCGCTTGCGGGTAATGAACTCATAGAACGAGCCCGGTACGTCACGCGTCACCGTGCTGCCATCGGCCGCGCGAAACTCGCGCTTGACGATGTCCGCGCGATACGCGGTCTGGAACACCCGGCCCGAACGCGAACGCTCGACTTCCGGTTTCATCGGACGGCCCTTGGCTTTCTCGTCATCGGAAAGCTGGAATACGTCCGCGACGCGATCCGTCGCATGGTTAAAGGCGTTGCCTTCGGTGGCGATCCACGCCATTTCCGCCGACTCCTTCAACAATACTTCGTAATCCGCCTCGCGGGGAATCTCATGCTGCCGCGCAAACGCACTGACGATCACCGGCAGCAATGCATGCGCCGCGTCGAGCGGCAGCACGCCCTCACGTTCGAGCTCCCACAGTTGCGCGGTGGCGGCCGGCGTCAACGGATCGCGCGACGTGCCGATCACGTGGCTCACCGCCTGCTGAAACTCAGCCGAGAAACGCTCGGGATGCAGTTCGCTCACGAAGAACTGGGAGATTTCATCGGGCGCATCGTCATGCGTCCAGGCACGGCCCGTCATGCCGAGACGGTCCAGCGGATAACGGCCGTTGATGCTAAAGCCAAGCGGTCGCAGGATGCGCGCAAACGCAGCTTCGCCCGGCGGCAGCGCGCCGCTGTGCGCCCAACGTACCGTGCGCAGCGCGCCGTGATCGAAGTACACGCTGCCGCCCGCGGCCAGCGCGTCCTGCGTGTAAGCGCGGCCATTCGCCGAGCGCGCCAGCAGGTCTTCGAACAACACCATGTTCATTGCCTGCGCGAGTTCGGCACGGGTGACGACACCGGATTCCCATTCGTTGAGCACTTGCGGATGATTCAGCGTCTTGAACAACGTTGCGGTTTTTTCGGCGCCGATCAGTTTGAACAACAGTTGTTCGACATTCGCATTTCGCACGGTGCGCAGGTTCTGCATGGTTTTTCTCAGGAGGGCGGGCTGGGGCAAGTCCGCGCGGAATTGGGGGGCCGCCGGCGCAGCGTCATGTCAGGACGGGACGCACGCGCGGCATCGTTTGATGCGAGATTATTCAAAGCCGCGGCCATTCCGTAAAGCGAGATAAAATTCAGACTTGATGCGTTTTCGGAATCAACGTGCGAAAGTTCAAGATCCCCAACATGGGCGCGCTGCTCGCTTTCGAAGCGGCGGCCCGGCATGAGAGTTTCACTCACGCGGCGCGCGAGCTCTTCCTGACCGAAAGCGCGGTGTCCCGCCAGATCAATACGCTGGAGAGCAATCTCGGCGTGCGCCTGTTCGTGCGGGTCAAGCAGCGCGTGGTCCTCACCAAGGCCGGCAAGGTCTATGGCGTGCAGGTGCGGCGTGCGTTGGAGGGGTTGGACCGCGACACGCTGTCGATCATCGCGCACGGCAGCGGCGGCGGCTATCTGGAACTGGCCGCACTGCCCACCTTTGCGTCGCACTGGCTGATTCCGCGGATGGGCGACTTCAACGCGCACTACCCGGACGTGCGCGTGAACATGGGTGTGCGCACCGGCACGTTTCCGTTCGCGGAGACCCATTTCGAAGCGGCGATTCACTATGGCAAGCCCACCTGGCCCGGCACGTCCGCCGATTTTCTGTTCCGCGAGGACGTCGTTCCGGTCTGCGCGGCGAGTCTGCTGACACGGTCGATCACGACGCCGGCCGATCTGCTCGACTACCCGCTGCTGCATTCGACGACGCGCCCGGACGGCTGGGCCAACTGGTTCGAGAAGCTGGGTGTGGACGACAACCGCGCGATGCAGGGCGTGCGCTACGAATTGCATACGATGCTGATCAGCGGCGCGGCTGCGGGTCTGGGTATCGCGCTGGTGCCGCGTTTCTTCGTGGATGCGCAGTTGGAGCGGCTAGGACTCGTTGTCCCCTTCGATGCGCCGGCGCTTGCCGAAGCGGCTTACTACCTCGTGTACCCCACCGAGCTCAGCCACGGCAGGCCGCTCGCGAGCTTCCGCGAATGGCTGCTGGGGCAGGCGGCGGCGTATGGGGCGGCGAATCCGGGACTGGCCAGTGAGATGGACGAGGCGTGAGGGGCCCTTTGCGCTTCGGTCTTCCAGGCGGCCTGGGCCGTTGCCCAGACTTTGCCCCTCTCCCCCACCCTGGCTTTCCCGCGAGCACACCAGCTCACGATCAACGCGCCTGCGCCAGCGCGCTTAAATTGCCCTCGCCGAAACCATGGTGTCCCTTGCGCTGTACGATCTCGAAGAAGATCTCGCCGGCGCGGCGCCGCACAAAGGTCTGAAAAAACAGCAGCGGCACACCGTCTGCACCAATCTCGCCGTCCACCAGGATCCGGCCACGCTTGAGCCGCTCGATATCGAGGCCATGGCCCGGCAGCCGCGCGTCGATCTGATCGTAATAGCGCGGCGGCGGCTCGACGAGCTCGATCCCGTTCGCCATCAGTTGCTCGACGCAGCCGAAGATATCGCCGGTGGCGAGGGCAATGTGTTGCACGCCCTCACCTGGATGATCCGGCAAATACTCGTGCATCAGGCTCGTGCGGCGCGTGCCTTCCTCATACAGCGGAATACGGATCGCGCCGCACGGCGACACCATCACGCGCGATTCGGCGGAGACGTGCCAGTTGGCATGCAGCTCGTGAATCTCGCGGAAGTTCAGCAGGTCGCGATAGAAATCGAGCCATTCCTGCATGCGGCCCGCGCCGACGGTTTGCGTCAGATGATCGATCGCCACCAGGCCGGTGCCCGCATGGCTCAGGTCGGCCTGCGCCGTATCGATTTCGATAGGCCGGAAGTCGATATCGAAGATCGAGATGTCGCCCACACCGCCGCGCAAACCGCCGCGGCCGCGCCAACGGTCGACGAAGTAAATGTGCGAATCGCCGATGCCCTGAATCGCCGGAATCACCAGCTCGCCTTTGCCGATCTTTTCCCCTTCGAAGGCCCATGCGCCGAGTTCGATCGCACGATCGAAGGCACGCGGGGCATCCGCCACGCGGAGACCCACCGCGCAGATGCCCACGCCGTATTCCTCTGCGTAGCGTGCGGCGAACGAATCCGGCTCGGCGTTGAGCAGAAAATTCATCTCGCCTTGACGGTACAGCGTGACGTCCTTGCTGATATGGCGTGCAATGGCTTTGAAGCCGAGCTGCTCGAAGGTTTGCCCGAGTCCGCGCGGATCGCGCGCGGCGAACTCCACGAACTCGACGCCAGCGGTGCCAAGCGGATTGTGCTCCGGGTCCGATACGGCGCGCAGGGCAGCGCTCGGGGTGGGCAGGTCGCTGGGCATGGCATTCTCCTTGATCATACGTTCCGACGCTCTTCCTGATGTTGTATGCAGGCCAGCGCAATTGCGCAACGTGGCGGCATCTTATGGATGCTACGCGGTGCGTGAACTGGCGATAACTTTCGCACCGTGTTTGTACACCGGGGACGGGGCCGCCCGCAACTGCATTTTGTACTAGATGGTTCACCATCTCGCGCCGTCTTCCCCTGCGAAGACGCGGCCTCGATTCGCTTCAGCGCGGCTTGCGGCGGCGCCTCGTGGCCTTGGCCGGCGGCACGGCGGCCGCAGCGCCGGCGGCCATGCGTTGCCGGGCGACCGTGCGCAGCGCGTCGATCAACGCCAGGCCCACCGGCGACGGCTGCGTATCCGAGCGCCGGATCAGGCCGACCGGCTCGTCAGTCCCCGCGAACGGCAGCGGCAGACGCACCAGCATGCCGTGCGCCAACTCATATTCGACTGCACTTTGCGGCACGAACCAGACCGCGTCGTTCTCAAGCGCCAGCGCCCGGCCGGTCGACACCGAAAGCACTTCGACGAAAGCCGAGAGCGGCGGCACGCCCCACGCCGCCAGCAGACTGTCCGCCGACTGCCGGATCAGCGTGCCGAACGGCGGCACGACCACCGTAAAGCCTTCGAGCAAGGCGGCGGGCAACCCCGCACTCGCCGCCAGCGGATGCCCGGCGCGCACCACGGCAATCAGCGGCTCGTTGAACAGTTGCTCGAAGCTGAGTCCAACCATGCGCTCGGGGTCGGCCAGACGCCCCACGGCGAATTCGATGCTGCCCGCCTTCAGCCGCTCCAGCAGTTCCGGGTTCGCGCCCGTAGCAAGACGCACGATTACGCGCGGCCATTGGGCGGCGAACAGCTTGAGTACGGGCGGCACCAGCGCGCTCGCGACGGTGGGCAAAATGCCGATCTCCAGCGTGGCCGAGGCCGCGCCCTCAGCCCGTGCCAGCAGATCCACGCCTTGCCGCAGCGCACTGACACAGGCGCTGGCGTGCGGCATGAAGAGCTGGCCCTCGCGCGTGGTCACCGCTCCGTGGCGGCCGCGCTCGAACAGCCTGACGCCGAGAATGGCCTCCAGCTCGGCGACCGTCTTCGAGACGGCCGGCTGCGTAATAGACAAGCTCGCCGCCGCCTTCTGAACCCCGCCGAACTGCGCGACGGCCAGAAAACACTGGAGATGACGGAATTTGACGCGGCTATCCGCGAGACTTCGTTGCATAACGAGAGGTTATACGAAACACGAGAAAACGTCATTTTTCATAACTTCTTGGATTGGCTAAAGTCCTCCCATCCCCGCTATTCCAAAATTGATCCAAGGAGACACCGCATGGACGAGTCCATCCTCACTCCGCGCGACTTCGAATCGCACCCCGCTTACATCTATCCCGGCTACGGTTCGTCCGTGAAACGCGGGCCGACGCGCCCGCTGATTCCGCTGAAGGAAAAGCTGCGCGACCAGCGCGTGCCGGTGTACGGCGCCGAAGACCTGGGCGCGCTCGATAACGACCTGACGCGCAATGCCGTCCGCAATGGCGAGCCGCTCGGCGAGCGCATCATCGTGACGGGCCGCGTGCTCGACGAAGGCGGCCGTCCGGCGCGCAATACGCTGGTTGAAATCTGGCAAGCCAACGCCGCTGGCCGCTATGTGCACAAGGCCGACCAGCACGACGCGCCGCTGGATCCGAACTTCCTCGGTGCGGGACGCTGCCTGACCGACAACGAAGGCCGCTATCGCTTTCTGACGATCAAGCCGGGCGCGTACCCGTGGGGCAATCATCCGAATGCATGGCGTCCCAATCACATTCACTTCTCGCTGTTCGGCGATCACTTCGGCTCGCGGCTCGTGACACAAATGTATTTCCCCGGCGACCCGCTGCTGGCCTTCGATCCGATTTTCCAGGGCACGCCCGAGCATGCGCGCGAGCGCCTCGTGTCGCGTTTCTCGCTGGATACGACCCAGGAAGCCTACGCACTCGGCTACGATTTCGACATCGTGCTGCGCGGGCCGAACGAAACTCCGATGGAGCGCTAAGCCATGACCGCACTCAAACAAACGCCTTCGCAAACGGTTGGACCGTACTTCGCGTATGGCTTGTGTCCCGAGCAGTACAACTTCGATTTCAAGAGTCTCTTTACGACCGCAGTTGCGGACTACGAAGCGGCCGGCCAGCACATCACGATTGTCGGCCAGGTGTTCGATGGCGACGGCAAGGTGGTGGGCGATGCGATGCTCGAGGTGTCGCAAGTGGATAGCGAGGGGCGCTATCCGGCTTCGCGGGCGGAAGTGGAGGCCAGCGGCTTTCGTGGCTTTGCACGGGTCGGCACCGGGACCGATGCGCAGAAGCGGTTCATTGTCGAGACCGTGAAGCCGGGGCGTGCTTCAGCGAACGAAGCGCCGCATCTGAATGTGATCCTGACGATGCGCGGCATGTTGCTGCATACCTTCACGCGAATCTACTTCGACGACGAAGCCGCTGCGAACGACAGCGATCCGGTGCTGGCTACCGTGCCTGCGGAGCGCCGCGCCACGCTGATCGCACGACGCGAGCCTGGCACCAGCAAAACGGTGTACCGGTTCGATATCCGCATGCAAGGCGAGCAGGAAACCGTATTCTTCGATTTATGAGCTTTCACGGCCCTTTCACAATCGAGCGATAGGATCGCGGCTCGCGATGCGACTTGATTGCGAAACTCCGAGTACTTTGAGCCCGCGCTGTGCGGGCTTTTTTTTATCTCATGAGCGTCTTTGGTTAAGGCGCTTGATGCGGCAACACCTTGCCGCAGCGTGCGGCACAAGTGTGCGTCATTGATCGCTCCTCACGCCGGGCGTGTCGCCGGGACTCGCCAGTCTGTTGGCGACAAGTTCCAGCTTGAGCGGTGCATCGGCGGAGAGCTTTTTCTTCGCGACCACACGGCGCCACGCGCCATTCGAATCCGGGTCGCGGTAGAACGCGACAACGGCCACGTATTCCGTGTCGGCCTGCATCGGTTGCGACATGCTTGCAGAACCGCCGGGGTTGACGACCGTCGCGATACTCGCCTGCAGATCCTGCGCAAGCACGGTCTTGTCGTGCTTCAGCAGATCGTCGTACGACGCGCTATCGAATAACTTGCGGTCCTTGAGTTGGTACACACGCACCGCGACCGACGTCGAGCGTTGCGCCTCGTCGGGATTGAGCGACGCGCGAGCGGTCAGGTCGACGTTGAGTACCTTGACCTGTTTGAAGAACACCGCGTGATACGCGCTCGAGCTCGTGTCCGAGACGGACTGCCAGGCGCCGCAAGCGGACAGCAGCAAGCTGGCTGCGAGAAGGGTCGCTGTTGAACGGATAGGCATGGAAACTCCGGAATCAGGCAAACGTCGCGAGGAACGGGTTGAGCCCCGGCGCAGGAAATACTTCGTAGGCGCCGAGCGGGATCGTGATGAGGCGCTCGTCGTCCGAGGGCAGCACCGTGGTCCACGACAGGCGCGGCGCCGGTCCAGCGCGCTCAGGCGACGCCGGCAACGTTGCACCGAGCCTGGGCGCCGGCACCTGCTTCGACGACACTTCCATGCGCAGAAACACATCCGCCTTCGTGCCGACGTACAGGCGGATGAAGGCCATCAGCTCACGGTGCAGCCACGCGCCGGGCAACAGGTCGTGCGCCTGTTCGGCGCTCGCCGGCCGCAAGGTCACGCGTGCGGCGCGACTGCGATACTCGATGCGACTTCCCAGCACATAGCCGCCTGCAAGACCGCGGCGTTTGCCGTCCTCCTGCGGCGCATGCTTCGCGCGGCCGGTCGACGTCAGCGGCTTAGGTGCGCCCGCGCCCTTTAGCGTCGGATAGAACTCGTCGACACGCACCTCGACGCCAGGCACCGCCAGCGCGACGACACCGGCAAGACCTTCGGGCGTGCGAGTGCGCTGGATCAGCAAACCCAGTAGCGCAAGGACACGCGAATCCGGCAGCCCCGCCCGCGCCGGCTTCTCCCCCCAGCCGAAACCGGCGAGACTCAACAGCTTGCGGGAATGCCCATCGGTACCGCCGGGCCGGAAACCGATCGGATAACGGTACTTCTTCCATGCGCGATACAGCAGCGTCACGATGCGGTGATTGAACTGGTCGAGAAAGGCTTCGAGCGCTTCATGCCCCTCCTCGCGCAGCGCGATGTCGTCGATCATGTGCGAAGGCATCGCGGCATCCACGCCGTAGAGACCCATGAATGTCGTGCGGATTGCCGGCGCCGCGTTGGACCCGAATGCGCCGGAGCCGTCATCCAACTCGACCGACGACACTTCACCCGCGGGAAAGCCGAGGCGCGGACGCGGACGGAATCGCACCGGCTCATGCTCCAGCGTGTCGCACTCACCGAAGCCGGGATGATCCGGTACGCGCACTTCGAGCAACTGGCACAACTGCATGAAGCCCATCGTCGGCGCGCGCGCCAGCAGCGAGGCAACGAGCGGTTCAAGATTCGGCAGGTCGCATGGATTCATAAGGGGGAACGCAGCGCCTTGCTGCGCGGCCATGCGGTACGTTGCTGGGAGGGCAGGCTCACAATCGCGAGCTTCGTGAACAGGTTGATTTCCGCGTACAGCGCGAAAAACCGGTGCAACAGTTCACCGAACAGCATCACGTCGCCTTCACCGGCAAACGCGTGAGAATCGAGCGTCACTTCGATCAGCACGCCCCGCTCCACCGAACCACCGGACACCTCCTCAAGCAGTTCTTCCGACACATGCAGGATGCCCGCGAGGCGCCGGCGGTTCAGTTCGTCATCGCTCCAGTCGTAAAGCGCCAATGCACCGCGCAGCACTTCGGCGTCCATCATCGACAGGAAGTTCGGCGCGAGGTGCGATAGCACCCGCCACTGGAAGCGGTCGCCGGTGGGCGGATAGAGCGGCAGTGTGGGCGCCGCCAGATTGCGCACGCCGGCAACGTTCGGCGTGCTTTCGCCCAGTTCGTCGATGCTCGCTTCGCGCAGCCCCTTTCGCGGCAGCATGCCGTTCGTGCCCGTCACGCGCAGCGACAGGCTTTCCTCCGGCAGATCCTCCATGGTTTCCCACGCGTGGCCGCCGAGGATGATCCACGTGTCGTGCAGACCGGTGACGCCCGGACGCACCCGGGTGTGGAAATACCGTTCAGGCGCCTCGTGCCGCAGCATGCCGCCGCGATGCCGGAACGTGGCGAACGGCACATACTCGTAGCGCTCCGCGCTCTCATGGTCGAACGATTCGACCGCGTCCACCGAGTAGGTTTCGACGTGTTCACCCTGATGGCCGGCAGGCACGACGCGGTATTCCGTTTCGTGATGGTCGACCGGGATCGACTCTGCATCGAGCGTGAACAGATTGATCACGGGCGTGCAGTAAAGCCGCACGTTGTCGGTTGTGAAGCGCTGGTCGGCGGGATAACGATGCGTCAGCAGGACCTCGATCTCGAAGCTCGTTGCTTGCGCCGGCAGTTTCGCGACGTCCAGACCGCACAGATCGACGAAGAGAAACTTCTCGCGAAACGTGAAATATTCGAGCAGCAGTTGATAGCCGGAGAATGCGGCCTCCGCTTTTGGCCAGAGACGTTCTTCCGTCGTAAAGCCCGCCGGTTCGAGGTACACGCTCGCGAGCGGCACGGCCTCGCCATCGCGCACCTCGGGAATGCGCCAGGCGACCGAATCCACCTGGCGCGTCAGCGCGAGGTGCATCGCGAACGCGGTCGGCAGATCCGCGTTCAGGTAGAGACGCAGTCGCGACAGATCGGTTGCCTCACGGCGTGCCGAGTCGTCGATCAGGAAACGCAGACGAATGAGCGAGCGGCCGTCGTGGCGCACCGTGGGACCCGCCTCGGCAAGTCTCAAAGGCTGCAGCGCGACGGACTGCGTAGTGCGATAGACGCACTGCACGGTTTTTGGCGTCGTGCCTTGCGCACCGGAGGCGACCGGTGTGGGAATGGGCGCTGAGCGTACCGGCACGCCGGCAGGAACGGTTTCCGTCTTCTGCAGTTTTTCGTCGAGCGGCATCAGTTCGACCACCGATAGCGACGGAATCATGCGCAGGTAGTGTGGCCACAACAGGCTCACCAGTCCTTCGGTCAACTCGGGCAATTCGTCATCGAGCTTCTGTTGCAGACGCCCCGTCAGGAACGCGAAACCCTCGTACAACCGCTCGACGTACGGATCGCGATCGCCGACGCGATCAAGATTGAGCATGCGAGCGCGGTCGGGATGCGCTTTCGCGAATTCCTTGCCGGCTTCACGCAGGTAGCGCATCTCGGCTTCGTAGTACCGCAGGATCGGATCGTCGTGGTCCATGGAATGTTCTTATGACAGGGTCAGCATGCGTGCGGGATCAAGCACGGTCAGCTCGCCCCGCAGTTGTTCGATACGGCGGCCCAGCGCCGGCTTGTCCGCATCCTTGCGGTTGCCCATCGACGTCAGCGCCTTGAGCAACTGATGTTTCACCTCGAAGGCGAGCGCAGGTTCCCAGCGCACGAGCGGCACCGTTTGCGCGGCGGCGTCGAGTTCGGCAAGGAGCGGCAGCGCGGTATCCATGCGGCCAGCGTGATCGGCGAGACGCGCCATCACGAGGCGTTGCAGGTAGCGCTGGCGTTCGGTTCGGAGACCGGGCAGCATTTCGAGCCATGCGAAGGCCGCTTCGAGGCTCTGGCTTGCGACGATGTCCCGCGCCTGCGCCTCGATCTCGGGCCAGTCGCCGGCGGCGCCGTCTTCGTTGTCCGCCGACACCGGCAGCGGCGCAACCGTCTCGCCCGCTTCGAGGTCGCGCACGACCGCGTGCCGCGCGATCCACTCGAGCGTGGCGTCGTCGGAAAACGGCGTACCGTCGTTGAACGCGAGCCGTTCGATGCCGGGCAGACGTTCCAGGAAGAGTGCGAAGTCGGCCCGCAGCAGTTCGCGCCAGGTGTTGTACGGCGTGCCGACGTGATCGAGCGCCACATGCTGGAAGTACTGCAGGTCGAACCACAGGTGATTGACGCCTTCCATGAACGCCCCTTCGACGCGTTCGAGCAGCTCGTGCCACTGCTTCTGCAGCACCAGCCGTTTCATCTGCTGACGCAGTTCGCTGCGTGGCGGCACGAGGCGGGTGCGCGACTGGCCGTCCGCCGGTGGAACCTCGTGCAGCGTGTCCCAGCGTACGGTGCGCACGAGCCGCGCCGACGGCAGGTAGCCGTTTTCCTGATCGCGCAGGTAGCTCGCCATCGTACGCGTTTGTTCGAGCAGGTCTCGCGTGGAGGAGACGGTGCCTGGAACTGCCGTTGAATCGGGTGTGGCGCGCGATGCTGTGCCGGTGCCGGACTCGGCACTGCGTGGCGGTTCGTCATGGCGTTCGAAGCGGGCCACCAGCGGCCGCAGGTTCGGACGCGCGGCCTCGGGCCACTCGCCGGTGCGCGTGACGAGCAGATCGAGCGCCGCGATCGCACGTTCGAGATCGGCCGGTGCGAACTCGTGGTGGCTCGCTAGTAGATCCACCATGCGGGTGGCCGCTAGCCATTCGAGTGCGCCTTTCTTGGCTTCGGCACGCGCGGGGAGCAGTGAGATGCCGAAGCGGTCGACTAGCGCCGCGGTCAATTCGAGGCCGTCTGCGAAACCCGCCGGGCCGTCCTGGCGCAGCCTGGCGAATGCGTAGTAGCCCGCTACACGCAGGTCTTTGCCGACCTCCTTGAGCAGTTGCTCGCAGGAGCGCACGATCAGTGCATCGTCGATGTTCGAGAGTTTGGTGACCTCGTCTTTTAGCGCGAAGAAGGCGTCCTCGTAGCCGGGGTCTCGACCTACGCTGCGAAGCGAGTCCCCTTGGGGGGCGCTGCGAAGCAAGTCCCCCTGGGGGGCGCTGCTGAGGACGTTGTTTTGGGGTGCGCCAAGCGGAGCCAACGCGTCTTGCAAAGGGGCTAGCCACGGTCCCCATGTGTCGAGGCGCTCGCGTACCCGCTGCTCCAGGTCTTGCGATGGGAACAGCCTTTTGAGGAGTCCGGATAGCATTCACTCAAACTCCGGCAGCGCACCATGCGGCAGCGGCACGGCAGCGTGTTTGGCCGCCGCGACCGCCGACGGCGGCAACGGCGGTGGACCTACCCGCGCGGGCTTCTGAGTCCCTTTCGCCGAGGCCATCACGAAGATGCGTCCCGGTAGGGTGAAATTGCGCAAGACGAGCACGTCAAGCGGGCCCGCGCCCGCTTCGCTACGCAGTTGCACACGCAACGGTGTCCCGATACCGGATTCCGGCGATGTATGCGGCGCTGTCACGCTGGACGGTGACGCGTTGTCCGCTTTAACCTTGACTGAACCGCCTGATCGACTATCAGCGAGAGGAGTACCTTCCAGCGGACCCTCGCCGTCATCTTCCGGCGTCGCGGACGTACTGCTGGCCGAATGGGTGGGCTCTCTTGCGGTATCCGGCATCCAGGTCAGCAGATACCGCGCACTGTCCTCTGGTGTCACCTTCGCACGTTCGAGCAGCCGGATGAAACCGAGGCGTCCCTGCATGTCGAGCGCCGAGCGCAATCCACCCTGTTCGGTCTGCCACTCGATGTGCGTGAGATTCTCAAGCGTATCGCCCGGCCACACAAACGGCGTCCACTCCTCCTTCTGGTTGAAGTAGTGCAGTTCGCGGCCAGACAGGACAAACTTCATGTCGATGACGCCGGGTGTCGGCACGGCGCGCAGCTCGTAGCGCACATGTGCGTCACCGGATGGGAAGAGCACAGTCGAAACGCGCATGAGCTTGTTCAACCCGGCGAGAAACGCCGGATCGACGCTGAGTGCGTTGTGGTTCGCGCCTTGTGCCGGCACCCAACGGTCGCCTTGCCGCTCGACGATGCCCGCGAGTTGCGTCGTCACGAACTGGGCAATCACGCCACTGTCCAGTCGCATGAAACGCGCCATTTCCGGCAGCGATGCATCGTTATCCGAATCGGCGAACGGATAGCGGCCGCCGAAGGTTTTGTCCCAATCGGCGACGATCGAGGTGCGCCACGTGTCATTCAGGCTCGATGCCGCCGGTTGCAGGACAACCTGCCAGGTCTGGTCGAGCGGTGCTTCGAAGAGATCGCCGAAGCCCGCCCACTGTTCGCCCAGGCTCGCGGACACACGGCTGGCGTAGTCGCGGCTATCGGCGATGTCCGAGGTCTTGCCCTGCAGAACCGATTGCGCCGCGGCGCGCGACATTGCATCAGGATCACTGCCCATCATGATCTGCTGTAGCTTCAGGCGCATTGCGGTGACACGCTCCATGTAGCGCGGCACGCTCAGGTCGCCCGTCATGGTCATTTGCGCGGAGGCGTTGCCATTGGCGGGGGTGTTGCCAGGACCGACCAGATCGCTGCCGGCGAGGCGCAACAGTGGGCCGAATGCGACGGCGAGCGGGGCGGTGTTTTGTGACTTGGACTGGGCCTTTTTTGACGGGTCCTTTTCGTTTGTGCCTACCAGTTGCTGCGCCTTGTTAAGCAACGAATCGGATAGCGACTGTGCAACCACGCCTGTACCGGCCTGATATACGACTACGTTCATCAGCGCCGCGAGTGGCGAGCGTTGTGGGTCGGCGAGCAAGGTTAGCTGGTCCACTGTGCCTGAAAGCGTGGCTGCCGGCTGCCATCTCAAGCTGTTGAGGAACTGCTCCCACTCGCGGGCGTAATCGTCGAAATAGCGTTGCCGTAGTTCTGCTTTCAGCGATGCTGTTGGCGCCGTGGTGGTTCGGGTGTCCGAGAGTACCCAGTCGCCTGTCACATTGCGCTGCTCGCTGGCGTCGTCGATTGCCTTCGAGATGCGCTCGTCCCACGCGGCACGGGTGAAGACGCCGGGCACCGTTGCTGTCGTGTTGAACAGGCCGCGGCTGCTTGTATCGCCGAGCAGTGTCGCTAGCGATACAGGGGGGTACTTGGGCTTTGCGTCATCCAGGATCTGCTGGTAGATCACGTCCGTTGAGTTCTGGATGCCTCTCACGCCGATCACAGTCTGGCGTGTAGCGCTCACCAGTTCCGCGTCAGGGATGATCGCGAGCGATGAGCCGTCCGCGCTCACGTGTTGTCCAAGGTGGTTTGCGTAGAACGTGATCAGATGCCGGCGCAAGTCTTCCCAGGCGCCGTTGCTCAGGGTTGAACGGAGCGGGCGTGTGGGGGCGCCGGAGTCGGTCAGTTCAGGTGTGAGGAACTTCGCGTCGGCGTGTTCGGGCTTCGCAAGCGTCAGATACGCCTTGAGCGTCGCGTATGCCGACTTGATCTGCGCGTCGCCGCCGCTTGCGATCTCTTCGTCCGACAAGGATGCGAGCTGGCGTAGGCGCTCTTCGAGCTTTAAGCGGATGGGTGCGACGATGATGCGGCTTGCTCCGCTTTCGTAGCTCGGCCATAGCGCGGCTAATAGCTCTGCGTCGCGGTTCAGGCCGAAACGCGTGTACCAAGGGGCGCCGTCGTGTTGGCGGAATTCGAGGGTATCGAGCTGCTTTTGCAGGGTGTTGAGTGTTTGGGCGGCCTGGGTGGGGTCCTGGACGGTTGAGAGGTTCGCAGTTGTTTCAGCGGCCGTCCGGATGGTCGATCGGTTGGTGAAGCCCGAAAGAAGGGTTCCGGTGATCCACAAGCTTACTAGAGCGGTGGCGATCCAGGCGGCGGATGTCGAGAACGAGAGGCCAACGCGACGGCCATAGGTACGCCGACTGTGCGTGGCAACGGTTTGCCATGCCCCTCGCACAATGGCTAACCCCTCATTCCCTTGGCCCTCTTCGCGATTTGGGCCGCCGTTTCCAGAGGGCAACCTAATGGCTCCCCGTTCATATTCCTTGAGCAGCGGAGCAAACAAGACGCCATACACCGGGTTTCGCCACATCGGCGACTCGCCAATCTGCCTCAGAAAACCCACAAGGGCTTCGCCGTACCGAACGATGTAGTGCGAAAGTTCTGCCGCATAGCGGTCAGATTGGTCCTTCGCGAGTCGAATCACACCCTCGTCAGCTAATTCACAGGAAAGCTCGCTTAAAGACCGATCGACGTCGGTCAGATCGACCCGACCGGTCCACACGCGGCCGATAGTTTCGTCCAGCACCGAAATGTCGCTGTCGAATTCTGTCGCGTTCAACACGTAAGCAGGTGCGGCCCAACGCAATGCACGGGAGTGGCGCGCCAGTCGTCTCGCGGTATCTCCCGCGTCGAACGGCGGTCTGCCGGAAGCGCTCGACTGCACGACCGCCACAACCGCGTCCACGGGTTTTCTTCGTCGCAGACGCCGGATTTGATCGAGCCACGCCGTGTCGAGTCGGTCGTTCGTCTGCTTCGTATACAGCAAGACAACGTCGTCAGTAATTCTATATCGAGACTCGGCGAGTCTTGGGGCGAATCGCTTCACCAGCGCTTCGTCACCGACGACCAGAAGCCATCGGCTGCGGTAGCGCCAACGCCATCCATGACGCTCTCTTAGGGACTCTCTCAATCGCCCGCCGTGCAATGCCGCGAGTTCGATGTCGTCTGTGCCGGCGGAACCCTCTCTTGCAGCCGGATCACGCTCGTACAGCCCCTTCTTCCGGTCGGGCGCGGTTCGAGTGATGAATCTCCACAAGCCTGAAAGGTGCCCGCGTGCCAGTAGCATCACAGCACCAATAAGCAATACAACGGTGATGCGCCAATAAGGTGAAGGATCGAAGCGATTTCCCCGGAAGTATGCGAGGACCGCCACGATAAGCGTAGTCGCGACTACGGCTATCGAGTACCCCGGAATGTTTCGTTTACTCATGCTCTTGTTTCCGACGTGCTTTTTTGTGTGGCGGGCTGAGCGACGGAGAAACGGAGGGTCCCTTCTCGCCACGCGATCAATTGCGGCTCGCCGTGCGTTGATGCATTTTCGATCGCCATCGCTGTAGCTAGCCATCCTGCTGCTGCGCCAGCATGGCCAAGCGCCAAATCTATATCGTGTACGCCGGACAGGTCTTCTTTTCGCGCGAGGCCAAGCAACGGATTCGGCGTACCTTTCAGTAGTGCAGATTTATCGGATTTTTCCAATCCGGTTTGCCATAGATCATTGATATCGGGTGCCGTCACATTGCCCCAAAGCAACGATGTGCCAAGTGCGTCTTCGAGCGAGGTCGAAATGACCTCCACCGGTCGATGAAGCATGGCGATAGGCGCCAAACCGCATCGCTGGGCCAGCGGTGCCCAGCCGAGCAACAAGGCAACGCCTGCTTCCGCGCTATTGTGAGGTGGCGTATCGTGCAACTGTAGGGAGACAAACAGCGCGACCCTCTCCAACTCAGGTCCTCCCCAGACATCCAGCCATTCGTCAAGCGTCATCAGACCGCGCCCATTTTCAACGAGCCGGGCTCTCGCCGCGCGTAGACCCTGTTCTTGCCAGCACACCCGCCATAGAGCCAGCAGCATGTTTGCGTCCATGTCGCCTGGCAACTGCAAACGGACATCGAGCGGAACGTGGCTCGGAACCGTCGACACAGACTCATCGATCAGCTTCAACAACCTTTCAAAGGCCGACCGGCAACGCTCAACGCGTGTCTTGCCCGCAAGCCCATCCAGCGAGGTGACGCGAATGGTCATGGGCTCTTTCGACGATTGCGCTGCTAGTCCAACTGGTAAAAACTGACGCGCTTTCAGTAAGGTGTTGCCTTGGGAAAGTTGCGTTGCTGCATCGACACTGCCCATCGCACAGAGGTATGCATGGCCAAGCACGGCAAGGGGTTCGCTGGCAAAGCGAATCGCCTTCGCGCGATCCTCTTCCCGCACCGCATCTTCGGCTTTCAGCCGCTCCAATTCGTCGTCGTAGAGGTGCTTGCGCAACCCGAACACCACGCACCATGCCAGCGCGGGGAAAACAAACAGGCGTAGCCAGAACCAGGGTGTAGCCGTTGGTTCGGTCTTCGGCCACGTTAGCAGCGTGGACAACACACCAACGAGTATGAATACAGCGAAGCACACCGCCCAGATAACAGGTCGCGGCGGGCGGGGCGGTAGTTCGTCTGTGTTTGGGGGAGGCAATTGCACTGGCATGTTTTCTAGCGCAGGCTGGAGATCAAACGACAGCCACACATCGCCCGGTGTCCGTGTCGAGCGATAGGAACGCCGTCGTCTTGCATCTCCTCATCGCCTTCGATGATCAAGTTCGGCTGAATGTCGTGTATCGGACACAAAACTTCATCGCCTTTGCGGGCGACGAGTTGTCCGTCGAAACGCATACTTTGCGAAGCGCTGATTACCTTTCCACCGTGGTCAGTATCATCACCAAAACGTATAAGATCGATCATTTATTACCTCATTACTGAAAACGTGTTCGCATTTCGATAAAGCGGCCGCATGAAATAGTTATATCTCTGATAGCTTTAGTCCAGATCATGACTGCCAGTGCCTTTTGACATCCACATCGAAACCGCCAAGCACCTTGACAGATTCAATAATTTCAATTGCCCTTTTCGAGTCAGATTTTTATATGGAATCGAAAAAACTTAGGTTCACCCAAACTCCACCCTCGAAAATCTCACGCTCGATGCGAGTAATATTTTGTATTTCTCGATCGACTCCGCCTCGGATATCATCGATAAAAATTCAATCCTGCAATTACCTTGATCGATCCTCATATATCGATCAGGATTATTCATAACCACAACCGTTCGTTTGGCCAGCAACTTTTCCCACGTGCCTTCGTTGATGTCAGACAAACCCTGAAAATTAAATGTCTTTTTTGTCATTTTTACCAACACACAATGCCCCTCCGAAATAAAATCCACAACAATCCGAATCATCGATTTTTCGCCAAAATACGCATCGATCATCACCGGCTCGTGGAAGAGCAATATAGTCAGGCATATCAACTGATATCTTCGCCCCCTTGCGTTCGAACGCAAGTGGAGCCGCGCTTATACTCATAGACAAAGCACTCGGAAAAGTTAATAACTAACAATTAATATAATAAATACGTTCAAATAATTCACTTTTTATACCAGTCGGCATTTCCACTCCATTGAGGCTCCACGATGTGAGCAGATTAAGCCGTGCGCACGTCGCTGTTTACTCGTTATTTTTCCCTCGGTACAATATGTACACTTTGGACCAGACTAATCACATCTCTCGTTATTGCCTCCTGCATTTCCACTGGCGTGCGATATGCGAAAGAGAGATTCATTGATACCAAGTAGGTTGGCGTTACACGCAAAATCCTGATACCGTCAAAAATCCCCCGAGATCCGGATTGATCTTTCGCCAATTCCTTTTGTCGACCGATTAGCGTAATTTCGTCAATGCACCGAATATGGTTGAATGAAATTTTCCTGAATTTCAAGTAACCAGCTTGCAAAGGTGCCCCTTTAAATCTCCAATTCTTATTTTTATCCAGATAAAACCCATTATATGCCGCCGTTTCATCCAGTTGATCTGCGCTGAGCATACTTACCCAAACACTGGCGGCATTGGTGTAATGCCCATGCAGATTGAATTCAAGATATATCGTGCACAAATTATCGTAAGCAAGTTTTTTGTTCGCTTCTGTCGGTAGGTGAGTTACGTGCGTCTCATCGCTAAAATCGAAATTACATTCAGTAAATGTTGACCCAGATACATTCGAGCTAATCCCCGGACGCGCCTCACCATCATAAGCGAGAGAATCATTAGCCAACAAAGATGTCGCCGATATAAAAATCAAGACGAATGATGAGAATATAAAATTTTTCATAAATTCAGATTGACTATAAACGTCAGCGCGGACGTTGCGGGGCGTAATTAACGTTTCTAGTTTCGTTACCGTGCGTCAGCCAGCGACCGAGATATATCCCGTACACAACGAAATTTAGAGTTTGCGTGGCAACGCCGTCAGGAATATCGGAAAGAAAACGAAAAATGTAAGCGGCGTAGCCTTGTCGCTCGTTATAGCCGTTGACCCCACCATTGACAAGAACGCTTGTCTTACCAACAGTGTCAGTATTGAAGCCTGTGTCCACGAGCCGATTAATATTGCTTTGTCCGGTGTAGTGCTTGGTGACCCAAAAGAAACCGCCGCTATCACAAGCATTGAAGAGATCAGACGCAATCAGCGCTGGGTCGTATCGTGGCGCCCATTGCCGTCTGTCGTGGTGGACCGTGCCGTTGGCATCCGTTATTGGCCTTTGCCACTCATGCACCGACGTAGCGGAGATTGGGTCGAGGTGATTTCCCGTGTCGAGATAGGTCCCGGACAAATTCAGTGGCAGATTTCGAAACCTCCCATAATCCGAATAATTGCCTGCCCATGTGAGTTGCATGATGCCTCTTCCGTAGAAAGACGCGTAGTCATGCCCTGCGCCAAGGGTACCTTCTATGACAGTACCCATGCAGCCTGTTTCCGTATATACCTGTGCCAAAAACTGAGCGAGACGAATTGGTCGGTGAAGAATGTATTTTCTAAGGCATTTATTCAGCCACACCTTATAAGTATCAAATCGCGCACTGGCTGTCGCCCAAGTCACCCCTGCGGGTTGACGCGGTATCAGTTGCGCCAACTCGTTCGTGCTGTACCACCCGCACTTTCTAAACTGCTTGATGAATTCCCGTGGTTCGATATGCCACTGGTTAGCGTCCAGATCGAGCTTTCCATTCGCCCTAGCGACTTCCCAAAAACACAACGCTCGCACGTGTGCGATGAACTGCGCGTATTGATCTGCATCAAGGGTGGCGGCAGACGACTGGGCGGCGTCGCTCGCAGCCGGCGACTTAGGAACTTTCAGCCAGCCCCATCTCTGCTCCACATGATCGGATGCCCATTCGCTAGGAAATCGACACACGAGCTTGCTTAGACGTTCTTGCACGGACGCGTCTTGTAGAAGGCTCGTCAGATCAGCCGTGCTAAGGACTTGCTTTAACGTTTGTAAGGCGGTGGTGATATTGGTCTGAGTGTCGGGATTGGCCGCCAAAACCACCTGTTTTCCCAAAGCTGTGATCGCTCGGATACCCGCAGCTATTTGATCGGGATGAGTAGCCAACCATCCGGCAATCAACTGCTGATAAACCACACTCGAGTCGCAGCGTGAATCGCCATTCGTATCGTCATCGACGCGAGTCCAACCGAATGCTGGTGCGAAGTCTGCCTCGCTGAAGACATGAACGTCTGTCGCGTACAGGTTCACCCACCCCTCACCTCTCTGTCCGTCTGCATTCACATAGCTAATCTTTCGGAAATTGGAGTGAAAACCACCGGTATCTGTGTCGTTCGTATGTAAGTCGTCAGGACCGAGTATCCGCCCGAAGCGCAGCAATTCGTAGCCCGCGCTCGCGCAGTTTGGATAAAACTCCTTTGCTTGGGTGTAAAGGTTGTATTCGTCGTCGATCTGCGGCGCAGTTGAGCCTAGCAACGTACCGTTTGCCAAGTAGGTCGTTGTGACGCTGTCCTTATATAAACGCAGCCCCACAATTAGCGCTTTACCAGTCCGACTCACCGGGTGAAGGACTGGATTCGGCGTATCGTCTTCCTCCGAACTAACGTTGCGATCGTAGATTTGCGGCACGGTGATCTGCGTATCCACTGGAGTGGGGTGCGGTTTGGGATGCGCTATACGGCTCAGCTTCGAATTGAACCAAGTGGGGAATTGTTCCACTTTCTTTTTGTTAAGAACGGCAAGACGCTCAACCGTCGTGTTGAATTTTGCGGCCACGCGTTCGGGCGTGTCCGTTGCCGTCAATGTATAACTTTGTGCATCCGGCGTCTGCGGATTGCCGGCAAAGACCGGCTGTCCCGCGGGCAGATAAAAAAAGACGTCACCCCATACACGCTTCGTGTCTCCATCTGCTTGAGCCGGATCATATTTATTCTTGAGTCCCGGCATCATGAGACCCATGTTCGCCTCATCTGCGACAATTTCGAGGTGAATGCGGTCGGTTGCGCCGTTTATCGACCCCGCCCTGCCCAGTACGTCCTTTCGGTATATCGGACCGCCTACATCGGCTGTCACTGAAAGCTCGCGAAGATGCATATAGATCGAGTAGAAAACGACCGAGATACCCTCGCCGATCTCAGTGTCGTGCTTAATTACGATCACGCCGTCGTCTGTCCACTGCCCACGGTAGTTGAGCGGATGAGCAGTCAGCGCTGCAGGATCCGCAGGTTTTTTCGTTGGCGCGCGCTTAAAGCACAATTCACCATCGGCGATGGCTCGAACAGGAAGCGACCTGGCATCAATAACAGCTCCAACGTGCGAACCGCCATGCCAGCTCAAGTTGTAGCTGAGTGGAAACAGTCCGGAAACACCGTGTGCGCTACTAACGGTTGGCATACATTTGTTAACAAAGATAGCGTCTTCGTCGGCAGTAGCGCTGGATGTTGATCCAGCAGGCAGAAACGGCGGGCTAATGATCATGATGAGATTTCAGGGCAATTGGGCACGTGAGCTTCCATTCATTCGGAGAAGACATATCCGCCCGCAGAGGGCAGCGAAACGTCAGGTCGTGTCACGAGCTTCGTATCTCGCATCATGGAGGTCGCTCCAACCTTGTCCCAAAAGGCGCACTTCTCCAAAATTTCACCAGGACTGCCGTTCACAATGCTGTCTGGTGTGATCTTGATGAACGATCCGCCTGCGCCGATCCAAACTTCCTTAGGCGAATACAGAATGAGTCTTCCTTCCGTGCTGGTGATCGTGATGTCCTTCAGCGCAGCGAGCGCCATTTCATCGCCCTGTGCCTGAATCTCCACCTTGCCCTTCGCGGCGAAGAGCTTCATGCCGAGCTTCTGCGCGAATAGCGATACAGCCTCGCCCGCAGCAACGGTGAACCGCTGGAGCACGCCGATGTCAGCATTGCCGCCAGCCGTTGCGATGAGGTTCTGGTTAGCGCTCATCTGAAGGTGACCACCGGAAACCAGGCCGATGCCTTCCGGTGCACTCACCAGAACGCCAGCCTTCTTCAACCCGTCCAGCGTGCCGTTTAGCAGTGCCTTCTGCTTGTCGTAGTCAGCCGCGGTCGCTTGCGCCGCCGAGGCGACTTCGGCAAGCGACTGCATCTGCTGGAGGGCCTGGTCGAGCAGATCCGTCGCGGCCTCCATGTCCAGTTGCTTGCCCGCTGTATCGGGGGCGTCAGCGGTAATCAGCACACCCTTGGGGCCGCGTACAGCCACATGTCCGCCGGTAGTGAGCTCCGCCCCCTGCCCCCGCTCCTTGCGGTCGCCGTTGACCATATGCCCAAGGTTCAGCTCACTGGTCTGAAACGGCGTGGCCAGGTGGATATGCTCGTTGCCTTCCTTGTCCTCCATGCGCATCTCGTTCTGCGCCGCGGTGCGGATAAGGTTCCGGGTGTGGTTCAGGTTGTTCACCAGATCCGGATGCAGGCTGTCATGCAT
>Ga0116227_10001448_pt1 | contig 52802 bp, 46 predicted proteins | sample S1TSphgellanicum_FD_89693 | JGI IMG/M metagenome (GOLD analysis project Ga0116227, IMG submission 89693) | Host-associated microbial communities from peat moss isolated from Minnesota, USA - S1T2_Fb - Sphagnum magellanicum MG | ecosystem: Host-associated > Plants > Peat moss > Unclassified... | reverse complement strand
TCCAAAACTTTTTTAATTATAAACTTTTACTTTTAAATTTTTTTCAATTTTTTCGATAAAAAAAATTTTTTTCCCCCCCCCCCCCCCCTTTTGCTAATTACAATGAAAATTACAGCAACCAAGGATTCCCATGATGGACTAGAAGTAGGACAAAATTACAACAAAAACATGTTTAAATTTAGATTTAAATTATAAGCACAAATTCAAAATAAAAGGGTATGACATATTCAATATAAAAATATTCAAACACTATGTTATCCAAAACATGGAATGATTGGGAATATGAAAAAGAGGAACAAGGCTAAAATATGAGATAATATTTCAAAGCAAGGTTGAACAAATTAAAAATAATGAGAAAAACAATGTTTTTTTAAAGGATTCTTCAAAGTGTGTTTAGTGGTTACTATGTGTGTGAACTTTTAACCCATGTGGCTACAATTCAATGTTTGGTTATCTTCTAATTAACTATATAAGAAAAAATAAATTAAAAAATTATATATATATATATATATATATATGTTTATTTTCCCTTTCGATTTGTGTTGTGTTTGGCTATTGTAGGTTGCATTGGGTATGTGAATATTGATTATTTCAAATTTGATAGAGTTTGAATTTAGGTTACATTATAAAAACTTGTTGAACCATTTGGCAAGTGTTGGAAAATTGGAGTGGCAAAACTTGGTGAAAAATTCATGGTCAATAGAGTTATTTGTAAAGTCATGACTTGTTGGGCCTGAATTGCATTTTTCATTTGATGTTTCATCCCATCCTGGTTGTTGTTCGCAAAGTCATGAAATTTTATTAAATAAAAGTATGAAATATTGAGATTTAGGATTAAATGCATGAGGTGTGAGAACATTTATAATTACAATACACATAATAGTAGTAATGATTGGTTGAAAGTGTTTGGTGTTAAATAGAGTTTGCCATGTCCTTTCTTTAATTGAACATTAACCAATCAGTACTATTGTTATGTGTATTGTAATTATAAATGTTTTCACGCCTCATGCATTTAATCTTGAATCTCATGCCTTGTTGAAACTTAGTGGATTTTTTTTTCCTGTTTTTTGAAATCTCATCCCTTGTGTGACCAAACAAGGGGTTTTGGTGCCATCTTTTTCTAATTTTATGGATAACTTTAATGACTTAAGTTTTTTGAATTACAACTTCCAAATTAAGGATTAAGCACAAGCAATTTCTACAAGATAAAAATTGAAATTACATGAATACATTATGATGCATGAAACAAAATTTCAAATATGTGAAGGAGTTCAAATTTTATTTTGAAGGGCATTGCATCACATGATCTTAACTTGCAAGCCATATATTATTTCAGTGATATAAAGAAAATCAAAGGGGATGCAAAAGGGAAGGAAAAGTTTATCCAAAGTTCAAATTGGTTGACATCATGGAAATTGGGGGATGTTTGCTCTCTAATGAATCATTGAAACTATAACACATCAAACCAATAGACACCCCCCACCCCCTTTTTTTTTTGTTAGTACAAGTTATTATGGTATAAGGAAAAATATGAATTGTATAGAACAATTGTGTAAACATATTCACCACTGAATCCAAATGCCCACAAAGCTAATTTCACAATTTCCTTTTCATGAACATCAAGGTTGAAAAAGTTTTTTCATCTTCCATAGATCCCATAATTGGAATAAGTAGTTGCAAGATAAAGTGAATCATTTTTTGCATCATAATAGACTTTTTGTAAAATGTATTTTATTCAAATGCCACAAACACATGGTAAAATCATCATTGTGACAAATTTTAATGGATTAAAATTTCCCATTGAATAATAATACGTACATAATGACAAAATTCAACAAATATACACTAAACATATAATAATAGACTTTTGAAATTGAATCATGGACTATGGTTTTGAATTTGCATAAAGATTCAAATCCACTTTTCAATATGATTTCATTTCAAGATGTCTTATGGGGACTCATTATGTAATACATGTTAGAAAAAAAACATGAAATCCCAAAATAAATTAGAAAAACATGAACGAGCAAACTATGGATTTTTTAATGATCATATTTGAACCTTATTTTCAAAAATCCCTATTTAATCATGTTTTGTTGGATTTTTTTTCTTAAGATGTATTTCAAAGAGTTTTTTAATTGGGTTTTTGTTCATTTGAATTTTGTTAGTTCATTAATCACCACATAATTCACATTTAACATCCAATTTTAAAAGGTTTTTTAAAATTAATGTTAAAACATGAACTTTTGGGAATGTTGTATCCATTAGAATGATCCATCTTATTTTGCTCACACCTAAACCATAACCAATTTTTTGACTTTCATGAACTTACTAATGAATAACACATAACAATGCATTGAAAGAAATCTTCTTCCAAAATTTTAAACACTAGATATTTAATGTCCATGAATTGGTGCGTAGCCCATTGAACATTGGACATCATTGTGATTTTGAAAAAGAAAAACTATAAGTCCAAACTATTCATATCAAGAATTGTCAAAATCCAAGTTTGAATGGATTTAAACTTTTTGGGTTGAACATAAAAAACATTTTAAGATAGCCATATGAATAAGAAATATTTGTTCACATGAAGATTTAAACTAACATTATGGGCAAATTAACCTTAAAGCATCCATCACATCTTGGTAGGAAATCATTTATCAAGTTCATCATTGACCATGGTTGTTGATTTAAAACATTGTCTTTGCACATGGTTAATGGTTTGTTGAAAAATAACATGAATCACAAAACACATAAAATGTTATTTCAAGACAACAAACATGTATCATGACGAAAATACCAACAATTTGAAAACTCAAGTTTTCCAAACCAATATTCAAATCAAATGGCCATTCATGCACTACCACATCTAATGTCCCATTAAATAAGTTTCATTACCCATTGAACATGCCACTCACAAGCATTTGAATAATTTCAAATTGTGGGCAACTTGGTTGATAATGTTGGCATTTTGATTCATTTTCAAAACCAGGGCACAATATTAAAATATAACAATTATAGCTATTAATGACATTGAAATCCAACAAGTTTTGATGTTCCTTAAAATCCATTGACTCATTGTTTCCACAATGTCAACAAGTTCAACAATTTTTTTAGTTTTCTTTGAATTGCGAGAAAAATATGCATATACATTTTGTAACACATCTTCAATTTTTTCGATAATGTCTAATTTTTAAAAAAAATGCATCACTAAATTGTTTTAATGGCTCATACAATGCACACCAATCATGAATGGTGCATTTTAATCTTCTAACTAGATTGTCACATTCACTCCATTAGCTTCAAATGTGATCAATTTATAATTGTTTTCAAAACCAAATCACAAAAGTGACCATGGCATCCACTGAAATACACTTTAAATTGTTAGAAGATGGCCCATCAACAACCCATTATAGAGGTAATTAAAAACGATTCTATTGTTAATTTTCAACCACATAAGCATGTATGGAAACCCAAGATTGTTGATAGTAGCTATGAATTCATCACAAAGAGAAAGAAATGAACCTAACACCTTCAACCAAACATTTGGTTTTGTTCACAATCACATTATGTCACGAACACAAAAAACCACAAGAATAAAGGCTAAAAATGGGGTTTAAGTCTAACTTTCAAACAAAAAAAAGAAAAAAATTATGTGATTAAAAAATAAAAACACAAGATTTAATAATAAGAACACGAGATGTGCATGACAAACGTAAAGACAAATCTTTATTATGCTAACATATGCAAATATGAACATGAACAAAACATGTTAAAGCTATGGTGCAAGATTGTGCCCGAGACTAGTGTTGAACAAACTAAAAGATATGACGGGTCCTACTTCTATTTATACCCTTTTGCGGACCTATTTCAAGAAAACTTGCAAGGAGGTTTTTATGTGTGCATTAAATAAAGAAGCTAAATGAAAGTTAATTATGAATTAACTAAAACTTAACTTTGATTTAATTAAGAGTCAACTAGAAGTTAATTAAATTAACTAGTTTTTAACTGAGAGTTAACTAGGAATTAATTCAAAGTTGATTCGAACTTAATTTGAATTAAACTTAAACTTAACTTCGATTTAACTATAATTTAAATATGAGTTAACTCAAAATGAATTAAGATTTAACTAAAGTGAACTAATAATCAACTAGAGGTGAATTATGAATTAAGCAGAAGTGAACTAAAACTTAGCTGAAAATTAATTAACAATGAATTGAAACTAAACTAAAAGTAAAGTACATGGATGAACATTCAAATGAATGAACTCTATGGCATTGGCATTTGTGACACACTATGCATGCAAAATACCATCTCCCAACCAACTACATGTGACAAAAGGGTTTTTGTGTGTGGTTGCTGCAATTTGGGGGAGGCATTGATGCATATAGCTGAGGGTGCTGCCATGATCCAAACAAAGCGGGAGGCTGACACTGAAATGTTGTTGAAGCATTGAGGCATAACAGGTCAGTCTTGGGTGAGATCAGGAGGTTACAAAGTCTGGATGATGATGGGGTGTTCACCTTTGCCAAAAAGATTGCAGCTCCCCATGAGCTGACCAGGCAGACAAAGTCTGCAGGATGTGACTTTATGATGTAATTTTTCTAGAACAATGAGATCGCCCAAGTACCTGGAGAGGAAAGGCACCACCCTACAATGTTGATTTGGAGACACTAGTTGCCTTTGTTCTTGTGAACCAACTAATATGGTCAAAATCTGATTGTGATTTGCAGACAATGAAGTTCACAACTCCCAGGTTTGTGCTGAAGCTGGCACATTAGTAGTGCAAGTTTACATGCTTGGTACCATGTCGCACTTGAAGAACATGGAGCTTGACAATATTGTTGCAAGTGATATCAAGAACTTGGAGGCAAAGACAGTGTGGTTTGGCCCACAGATGCATCTCTTGATATCTGATAGTGCAAGACCAGAGCTTATATGTTCCAAAGTTTTGGAAAGCACCTTGGCCTCGGAGGTTTATCAGCTCAAAGATGTTTGGAGCAGCTTGAATAAAGACCATGTTGATGTGCAGTCATGTCCAGAGCTGGATTATGTATATCACATCTTTGATAAATTCTCAACAAGACCTCCACTGCCTGAAACTCAAGGTAAACAAGTGGATTGTTGCTTGAAAGTGCTGTTGAGAGATTCCACTGGTCTGTGCAATACACCTGAACTCGGTGCAAAGTGCATCAGTCACATGAAGGATGGGATCCAGAAATTGCAGGTACGGAAAGGAAAGGATTTTAGCCTGCTAGAGATCCTTTTCTGTGAACAATCTTTCAATGAATATGTTAGCAGTCTTCAGAAAGCCCATGAACTGCACATGGCAAGTAAGTTGACTATTTATGGCAGGTCCAAAATGGGACATTGGGTGCGACAGTTGGTTTGCTTGGTACCCATCCAAATTGCTAGGGCAGAGAACAATGGCCTCCAGCCACTAGTTGATGGGTTACAGATTCCACCAGATTGAAATTATGCAGATGCTCTGTCTCTAGCGAGATAATTCAATTTGGATTCTATGAGTTTGTACTAGAAAGTTGGGTTGGAGACATCAAGGTGGTCTCATCAATGGGGAAACAAAGCAGTGGAAAATCTTACTTGTTGAACCACTTGAGTGGTTCTTTGCTTGATGTGGCTGGAGGGCGATGCACTGATGGAGTTTGGATGACTGCCTGCCCCACCTCAAGTTGCCTCTACATCCTTCTAGACTTTGAAGGATTTGGAAGCTTTGAATGCAGTGAACAGGAAGACATGCTGCTCTCTGTTCTCAATGCAGCAATCAGCAACATCACTATTTTCAATAAGAAGGTGAGAAGAAGGTTCACTTCCATTCCCTCTTCTTTTCAAGGATGATGTGCATGTGTGACAGTCTTCCACACCAGTAAGACACAATATCAAATGATCACAATCCCACTTCTATGACTCTCATTTTTATGTTAGTCATTCCTATAAGCATAACTCCTGCCATGGTTTCAGATTACTCATTGCAGTTGGTGTGGCAGGATTTCCATCTGGACAAGGAGACAGAGGCAGTCTTTGAAAGATTTCAAAGTGGTGTAAGCTTGTTCAAAGAAGATGCCAAGCTTTTCAAAGGTCTCTTTTACATTGCCATCAAAGATGTTGACACAGCAGATGTGGAGGACTTGAAAAAGGAATTTTTCCAGAAGGTATCAAAAATCTGCAGCAAGTCCCAAGTTAACTTCTTGACAATGATGTATGATGGGAATGTGGAGATCGCCACCATGCCTGCCTTCCAGCATCCTGAGTTCCAAGAAAGCATCAATGGGATTGCTGAAACTATTCAAGCATTGCCAGCTCACCACCAGATTGGTTGGTGCTTCAACAGAGACCTCAAACTTGTTATTGCACAAATCAGTGCAAAGGACTGGTCACCACTTGACTCAAAGCGTGTTGCATCCAAGGTCATCTTGCTGAGGAAGCACTTGGGTTCAGCAATATCATCAGGTTGTTTAGCTGATGTTGAAGATGCTGAGAATGGACTCATAAACTTCGATACAAAAGAGCCTATCCCAGAGTTAAATCCTTTGCAAGTGGGCAATGAGGTCTTTGCTATCAGTGATAAAAATGTGCAAATGTCTCCTCATAAAGACCAGGTAGTCTTTCTTCTCATGTCCAGACTGCTGTTTCATTCTATTATTTCATGCCTTAGTTACAAGTATGTCGCTATATTACCTAGGCCACTTTGTTATACTGCACCATTTGTGCCTCAAGTAGCTACAGGACATCTGATGAAATTCTATCATGCAGCTGATCTATGATATCTTGGAACTGCTGAAAAAACCATTTGAGGACAAGGTTCCATGAAAGGGTGAAGAGGATAAAGCATGGTATGATGGGTTTGAGTGCTTCCTGAGGGCTTTGCCAGAGAGGCAAAAATTCAGGTACATAATATTTGTTAACCAGAGAGATTATGCAAAAAAGCCTGCACTTCCTAAAAAATCCTATAATCAGTTTGTGCCCACCTGCAAACATAGGTCACAGCTCAGTGTTCATGATTGATGTCTTCACCACTTAGAACAGTTGATATGATTACTTACAGTCTTGTGCATATGTATACAGGGTGTCTGAGTGGCTGCGTGTCAATATGATGGATTTCCAGCATGATGGAGATGTCCAAAACTTGCATCAGGAGGCTTCATTAAAGCTGACAGAGCTTCAGCAGAAATTGTTTCTTTGTGGTTCTAAGTGCAATGAATGCTTTCTCCACTGTATTCTTGAGTGATCCCATCCAGGGAATCACTCTTGCAAGGGCGATCATAGATGCAGGCAAGCATGTACCCATTGTTCTGATGATGGTGCACCCTGCATGCAGTTGAATGACTGCAGTGATGTAGCAGGACATGCAGGTCCTCATGATTGCCAGCAAAAAGAACATACGTGTCATCAGGAGTGTAGCTACTATGGGAAAGTGTCAAACTGCAACAGGAAATGTTCCCTACATGCAAGGCATGGGGGTGAACACAAGTGTAGTTCTCGCATGCACATGTGCCCCATGCCATGCTCTCTCCCTAGCTGCACAAACCAATGTGTCAATCCTTTTGAGAAGGGAGACCATGACCAACATGCTTGCCATGAGAATTGGTGTCCTAAGAATTGTGAAATGCCTGGGTGCAATCGCAACTGTGCTTCAAAAAATCATTTTCATGATCTCGAAAGAAGAGGGAACACAGTTGCAAAACACCATTTCTGTGAGTATGAGCATCAGTGCAACGAGTTGTGTGGGATGCCTGGGCACTGTGAAGTCCAGACTGAACTTGTGAAGAATACTTCCACATTTCAAGGGAAACGTTCAAGCTTTGAGTATGAATATGTCTCAGAGCAAAAATGGAATAGAAAGCACTGCTGCATTGCCATCCCTGCTTTCAAGGTACACACATGTAACATATTGTAGAATTGGGGAGCTCATTTAGAGATCTGTAATTTGGTCCATTATTTGGAAGTTATTGCAGTTGACCAGGCTGAATCTTTGGCAAAGGCAGATGTTAATCACATTAAATGGTGGTTGTGCATCTTTGACTCACTAGTAGTTCTTTTGCAGGGATGCCATGATGGCCAACATTTGCACACAACCATTCCAAATGCAGTTCATTTCTGTCATGAGCGCTGTCCAGCATGTCAGTATTTCTGCCACCTGCCATACCAGCATGCTGGACTCCATGACACAGCTCATGGGAACATGAGAAATGTAAATTTTGTCTCAGAGGACAAAGATTTTGAGATTGGAAATCGTGAGTGCACCCAGGGGGACTCAGGTGTAGCGGAGATGTGCAAGGTGCATTGCAAGGCCCAGGGTCGTGGCCATATCCATCTCCTTCCATGCCAGAAACATAAAAATAAGCCATGTGCAGAAAACCTTAACATACCAGGTATACAGCTGGAGAACTACAACTTGCATAAATGTGCTCCTAACCTCAAATGCTGATGTGAGCTCATCACACAAAACATAAATATGTACCATTTTTATACCAGATTTTTTCATGAACAATCATGTGACAATCTTCTACTCTGGTACTTTGTGTTGTTCAGATGCAAGGCATGAGACTCACAAATATGGACCTGATTTTGATGCCCCAAAAGATGAATTCACTCATGCCGCCTATTGGAAATATGTTGGTTTCAAGGACCCTTGTAGTGAGGATGACCAGAGGCAATTTGCTCTATGCAACCACCGATGCCCCTCCAATGATCACACTAATATAATTGCCACCAACTCCTCAACCAGGCCTACTCAGAACATCTCCTATTGTACAGGGATACTGTGGCATATGCCCATCTCACAACCAGAATCTGAAGGTTTTGTGAGTAAGGATGGGCACTGCTTCCCTTGCAACCACCCTAAGGAGGTTGTGAATAACATTATTTTCATCATCGACCAATCTGGATCCATGAGAACAGGAGATTGCAGACCATCACTGCTGAAGTTTGCAGGATGGGGGCTCAATAATCAACTTGGCTGTGTGTATGAAGCTATTTCCCACTTCATACAGAGACATCTACCATCTGGTCCTCAAGACTCTGTATCTGTTGTTCTGTTTGGCAGCTCTGCCACCATTGCATTTGAGTGTGAGGATATATCAGAAGCCCTTGAAGACAAACTCACTACTTACTACACCAGTGGTGGCACAAATTACCATTGTGGCCTGGGACAGGCATTGCTAATTCTTGATCGGTCTCGGAAAAATTTGGCCCTGAACAAGAAAACTCCTGTTATTATTTTCCTAAGTGATGGCAAGAACAGTGAAGGTGATGACCCTGTAGAACTTGTGAAGAAGATTAAGGAGCTTGACCCGAGGGTTATATTTCACACCATAAAGTTTGGTTCTGGTCAAAACTGCAGTGATGAGATCCTGGAGGCAATGGCAAAAGCTGGCTCCGGAAGATTCAAAAAGAGCCTCGATGAAATACAGTTATTGAAGGACTTTGAAGAACTGGCTTACAGCTTGAGGCCAAAGGTGGCAGCTCTTATGTAGCCTTGTAGTGTCTATATATTGTTAGAACATGGATCAGAACACGCATTGATTGGTTTCACCTTGTGGTGTCTGATGTACCATTCGTTATCTATAACTGTTTATATTCTAATGGATGCTTAGTGTAAGGGCCGGCTAGTTTCCACAAAAAAGACTCAACACTGGATAACTGAAAGACCAGAGTAAATGCACCTAGTACTTGGTCGAGAAAATCACTAAATGTCAGTGTTGCAATGTCACCAAGTTGCCCAGCTGTACTAAGCTAAGATCCATATATATAAGTTTCTTGGAACAAATAAACTACGTAAGTTAAAAAGTGGTAATGTGTCCTGTGTATAAGACAAGATTGTAGTGCAAGATTCTCTGGATTTCAGTAGATATGCAACCATTATATCATTTGCTCTCATGTTGGTCACAGCATGAGCTAATTCTCATCAAAATGATGCCTTATTACTGGAGGCTAGGCAATGCCCAGGTGATGACTTCAAGATGTCACATGTTCACATTGAACCTTTTTTGACAGTGCCTGCTTGTTGGTACTATCAGAATTTGCAAGAAACTGCTGTTTATGGCCATCCTTCCATTGGGATATCCAAATATGTAGGATCCTTCATTTGTATTGCAGTTGAAGAAGTCATTCAAGCTTATATTTATAGTGGTTGTCACTTTGATGCAGGGAAAGTCGGTGGACGAGTTCTCTAATTTTCTTAAACAAGAATTCCAGTCCCAGAAAGACAGCCTTATCAACTCCTGCAACAAACTCCAGCAGATGTAATGCATGAAGAGAGATTTTCAGATCCAGCATTTCAGACTCAGGTAGGTTCTGATTTTCGTAGAAAAGAAATGGATTACATTATGCAACATACCCACATTGAGGAGAGATGTATCATGTGATTGCATCTTTTATACACTTGAACAAAACCTTCATTGATGGAGGAAAATGCATATTAGACATGCAAATGTGGTGGCAATTCAGTGCAACATGGTCTAGTGGATTTTGGGCACATGATTCGAAGAATCATACAATTTTTTTTGACTAGACTGAAACCAAAGCACACAATATCCTCTTTGTGTGTATGAACTCAAGATAGGAGGTGCATACAAGTGCTATTTCACACCTAGTCATCATGTTAGTTTGAGGGTGAAGGCACATACCTCAGGTGGTGAGGAACCTGCTCAGCTATGAAGGCACTACTCTAGGGCTCATGACAGGAAGTCCTCCTAGACTGCATTATTGGTGCCCCAAAAATAGGAGGTCCCATCTAATTAAGTGCAAACCATTAGTGGGCAGGTACACCACCATATACAGATTTTGATACCATAGTACCTACCAAACTTGGTTGCATATTTTGTGTCATTCAAGTTCAGAAATAAAACTAACAATATTTTACAACTGAGCATTATACTAAATAATGAAGATAGTGTGCTTAAGAGTTTCTTTTCAGATTTTTGGCATCCAGTATGTAGGTATTTTTCGAAAAAATTGGCAATTCTGAAAAGTAATTAATTAGTGGCAAACCAGGCTAGGTGTTACGATGTATCAGCCAGGTAGCATAAGTACATTTTTTTTAATAAATCCATTAGGGAAAGGTAAAGAGGTTTTAACAAAAAGCTATGTAGGTAAGGTTTAAATTTCACCATTTACCATATTAGCCAATAGATTTTAGGTAAATGAAGTGTGGGGTACAGGTTTTTTTCCCAGTTTTATGGTTTCATAAGTTTGGCAATTTTTCCTAAACTTTTAGCATTTTTTCCCGAATTTAAACTTAAAAACAAAATAATTTAGTTTTTTCCAAATTTATTTTTGTTTGGCAAGTGGTGTAATTTTGCACCAAAAAAATCACTGGCAAGGTAAGGCCATACACTTGGGTCTTACTAGAGTAAGGGTCTACATAAGGTGATAGCTAAGTGCAAACCAATGTTGTGCAAATATAATATGGTTTTTGATATACATCTCAGGTAAGTGTATAATTTTCATTTATATTTGTATAAGTGTAAAACTTTGGACATGTAAGTGTAAGTGTAAATATATATATTTTAAAACACATACACATTTATACAATTTTACACACTATGTAAAACCATATAAAATAAACAAATAATGAACACAACGCACAATAATATATTTGGTAATGCATTTTCTTCCTCTTTTTTTTCCCCTACTAGTGTATCCTATGCCATTGACCCAAGTGTGAACACATTGAGGGCTCAACTGATTTTTTCCTTCCAAACCCAATTTTTGCAATTTGTTTGAATTTTCAAAAATAGAATCCTTTCAAAAAAAATATCTTCCACATCTTAGCTTTGAAAATTGTGAAATAAATTCTATTAAATCTAATTGATCAAGGACTTTCCAATAACACCAAGAATGCCTCCAAATTCTAATACAATTTTCAATTTCGATTTTATTTAATTTTCATTGAAAAAATGGTTCAATAATCAATAGCTTCCAGACCATAGTAGCTCCAAATAGTCCCAAACCAAGTTGGTGCACCCCGATGAAAGCTTTCTGAAATACCAAGAGCATAGCATGAAGCATCATGGTTTGAAAGATTTCAAAATCACAAAACAAAACAAACCATATTGCTTCATAGATAGATATTACAAGGTTCAAGACGATGGCTATGGAAGTGGAACTAATTCAACAAAGGAAGAAGGGAAACAAAAAGTGGGGAAAAGGTAATGGGGCAAATGGTAGGCATGAGGAAAGAAGAATGAAATAGGTAGAAGAGAAAATAAGGTTAAATGTGAAGGAATGATATCTTGCAAAGTTTTTTTATTATAATATTGTGAGCTTCCCATGTTGTTTTCCTTTATTTAAAGATTGTTTGCAAATGCAATTGGTGGTGTTATTGTCATTTTATAACTCTTTCCATTGTTGAAAGCTCAAAAAACAACTTATTTCAAGGGAGCTTCTTATTTCTTATTCCTACTTTCTTTTTTATTTCACTCTTCTTTTTTGTGGTTGTTTTGAAACTTCTTTCATTTGGTTTAGCGCAACAAGGTTTTGGGCTTTGGATGAGCTTTTTCATGTTGTTCTTCATTTACAAGTTTTGCCAACTTAAGTGATGGTGTTCTAATCAACTTGTAGTTTGAATCCTGCATTACTACAAGCTTCATCAACTACTTGTTTCAAGAAAGCTCCCCCTTGTCACCTTACTTTCTTTGCGATCTTGCCTTATTTTAGAAAACCATAACCATCAATGGAAAGTGTGAAATGTAATACCTTCATTTTCTTGCAAACCATAATATCTAAAGACAATGGGCAATGCAATACCCTCATGAAGTTATTGCACCATGATTTACACTTACATTTCAAGAAAAATTACATAACGTCATGTAAGTGTGTTTCAAAATTATATACATTCACATTAACAAGTGTAAGTGTAAATCTCATAATATACACAGTATAAAATGTAACTTAAAAAACTTTGGCATGTAAATGTAAATCATTGGCATGTAAGTGAATTACAGTTACACAATTTTAGATAACATGTAAATTGTTTATTTACATTTATGCACCCAACACTAATGCAAACCCATTTAGATAATGCTTTCAAATGAAGGCTTTCCCCATTGGAAAGAAAGAGCCCACCAAAAGAAATCAAACTAAACACATATGATATCAATGTTTGAAATAAGTCTATATGATTCAATAACTAGTCCTATAAATAATCAAAACTTTACAAAACATAAAAATCCTTTTTGAAATAAAATATCCCCTCCTATTGCAGAGGTAAATTACATGAACCATATGGACCTTCAATTTACACCAAAAAATATTTTGAATGCTTTAGGAATGTATGATTTGTGTACAATAAATTTTGGCAAGTGGTAAAAAAGTAATTGATAAAGGAAACTAGCAATTGATAACATGATTACATAACATTTAAACAACATAAGGAAAACATAAACAAAAATAGTATGAACCATTTGGCACCATGCAAATGGTAGAATAATATAATGAGGTTCCAAGGATACAAAAAAAGGTCTTGCACAAGATATTTAATGAAAAGAATAGTGTAAAATATATAATGTCCATGCTTTGAAAACTTAAATTATCTCATTTATTTCATAGATAAACATTTGTATTTATTAATAGAAGATTAAATTTGTAATTAAACCCATATTGTAAAAGCATGAAATAAAATGAGATGCATAGCAATAGAAGAGATCTTCAAATATCAAAAAAATTGTCTCCCCTTATTTACTTAAAAAACTTTAAATCCAAAATATAAATTTTTAAGTTAGTTCTAGTTTATTGAGTTTTTTTTTGTAGTTATGCTTGAAACCACCTATTTCTATTGGTAAGGTCCAAGCTACTTCTAATGTAAAAGTGTTAGGACTAACAATAATTGAAGAAAGACATTAAATATCCCTTAACAAGCTATATTCAACCCTACATTTTGAGAATGTTCCACACTTGTGAGCTCTAGCCATTTGAAAGTTATTGTGAACTTAACCATTAATAGATCATTAGGTTTAGGAGGGGAAGGTTCTCACATGTACTCATTACCATGTGACATTGATGTAAGGTTGCTCTCCCATTTTTAGAGTAAGCATATTGCAAGTAGGCACAAATTTAAATCCAAGAGGAAATGCATAACAATTACTTGTCTATTTTGCCTACTTCTTGAAAAATATTCCTAGAATTGCCTAATTTTTCAAACATGTTGCAAAACTCTTAACAAAACTCTTAATAAATTACAATTATTTCAAAGTCTGAACAACATATGAACAATGCACGTTGACACTTTCATCATGATTTTTAAACATTATATCTCCACAAAAAGTGGGCACAGCTATTCAAACTTAATGAATCAGGAGAAGGACCAAATGCCATACATGACAATGCCAACGTTTGAAAAGCAGTTTGTTAAACTCTCATAACATTAATGACAAACCTTAAAATTTACTTGCACCCTAAAACTCCAAGTCCCATGTATTGATTAGCCTAATTCAAGAAAAAGAAAAAACCTAAATACGTAATTTCCCTAAGACTCCCAATCCGTTTGCCAAATAAACTTTTCCAGTATTTAATAGATATTAAAGTTATCCGTAAAGTAACCCTGTCTTCGCCCTGTCTTTGGGCCTCCTTTCACCCCCTATCCTCTCTTTCAGTGGTATCTGCAAAGTAAAGACATTTTGTTAGTTCTCAGTATGAAATGCTGAAACTCAGCATTTAATGCACAAGGTTCGAGACTAATTATTGTACTTGTACAAGTAGGAGCAGTGAAAATATATGTAGCAGCAGTAGAGGCGCGCAGGAAAAAGGAAAGACAGGATGAAACTCGCTTTACCACCAAAATTGATGGTTTTCTGAGTTTCACCCCTCTTTGAATGCAAAGGTACTTTTTTGCAGGTTTTTTTGAATCTCACCCTGGGTATGACCAAACTCAGAGTTCTGGTGCTGTGTTTGTCTTACTTTACTGATAGCTTTATTAGGTATCAAAATGCCTAACTTGTTAGGCACATACAGTGATATCTTTCCTCTTTTGGAGCAGAGATATTCATAGATATTAAAAACTGACCCTCATACAACCATCAAATTAATTAAAAACTAGTTCTTATATATTTTCACTAATTCATTAATCAAGTTTCCTAATGGAAATGCTAATCAGAAATTAGCAGCCTGATACAAACCCAGTAGCAACAGCACTGCTGTTGCCAAAGCTTTTCATCATCTTTTTCTTTTGTGTACAAACAGCAAACAAGAACGGGTTCACTCTTCTTCTTCTGTTGTGGAAGAATCGGAAGAGAACGCAAGTGCATCATCGAGTTTGTGCATCGCATCGCTCGCACATCAGTAGCAATGGTTTGTACTTCTTGTCGCTTCATGTCTCACATTCCCCATCTCCCATTCTTTCACGTCCCAGCTTGGACTGTGTTTTTTGTTTGTGTGTTAGTGTGTGCGAGGGGGTCGTTTGCCTCTGTTTAGGGTTTTGGGAGGTTTGCCTTCTTTCCTTTCCTTTCTTTTTGTCATCGCTTAGGAGGAGACCCTCGCACCCTTCGAGAGGAGAAGGAGGAGAAGAATGAGGTGGTAGCACAAAGTATGAGGTTCTATGTTCTTCAAGGCTCCTTGTAATCCTCAATCACTAGAAGCTCTTACACGCCGTCTTCTTCATCTTGATTCTCAGTCCAACAGGGATGTAACGTCTTGGATGGAGGCTGCTTCACGTGTTCTTTTACAAGACTCTTTACTTTGTCATTGTCTTTCCGTGTTTTTGCATGCCTAGAATTGCAGGCAGTTTGTCCACATTTTCTGTTTGTGATTTTCATCTTTTTGTAGGTTGCTTTTATTCAATCTTCCCTTGTAGATATCTTTATTGGATGTATCTCTTTCTTTCTCTCTTGTTGGCTGGGGAACAAGATGCTATTTTATTCGATGATTGTTCTTGGTATATTTATGTCGCTCTGCTTTCTTTTTTCTTTATTCTAGTTTGGTTTCTCAATCCTGAGGAGTTGATATGCTTCTGATAAATTCTGTTCTCTGGAAATATTCTTTGTTTATGCACACGTTCCTGACAGGTTCATCGTTTTCTGTGATTTTTCAACGTTGGCAGGATTCCAGGCATGGACAGGGGCAAGGCCATGATGCAGGTGAATCAACGCAGAGTACTGCAGATCTTACTGCATTTGTAAGTCTCAAAATCTGCAAGCATTGTTTCATTGATGCACTGATCATTCTACTTTTAGACTCTTAGGCATTGTAGGGTTTGGGAATGGGCAAGAGCTCCTGGAGACTATTTTTGAAGAACACTACATCCTGTTTCTGGCATGGAAAAAGCAATGGATTCTTCTGCAGATGAGAATCGGACAGTTTTGTTGATGATATTCCCATTTGTAGATGGAGCCAGCCCACTACTGTGTGGTGCAATGGATCTGCGACACCATCCATGTCTGTAAAGACAAAAGATCAGATTTAGGTGTGCATAGCTGTAGCCTGTAAGAATCACAATGGCATAAGTATTTCTATATCATGAATTGGAACTTCAAGGTTAGTCTTTGTTGGCATTTTTGGGAGTAGAGTCTATGTAGATGTATTCATTTAAATCCTGCTGAACTTCTCTGTTGGTTTTTGCAGGTTCAAAACCTTCTCTTGCAGATGGTAAGTTGAATTCATTTTGTCCCCCTTCAGCCTTTGGTCTGTGTGTTGTGAAGGGTTGCTGTCCTGTCAAAGAAAAGTGTGCTGCACTGTTATTGGCTTCCACTGATTTTACAATTGAATTTGAGGAGATGGAGTATATCTGTGAACATCTTGCAGTAGCCCTTTGTCAGCATTTGTGAAGGAACTGGCCAGTGACACTAAACGTGTGCCCTACATCTGAAGTTGTGAAGGTTGTATTTCATAAGAACAATGTGGCATAGTGATCTGAGGATTCTGAGATTCCCAGCAGCACAATCACATGCTATCCAAAGGACAGGTTTCTCAAAGAACTCTTTGTAGACAGAACCACTTGACTAGTTGCTAAAGGCCTGATGGCTCTTATGTCTAAGTTTAGTAGGGTCAGTGGTACCTGTGGAGTGTTTTGAAATGGTGTATTGTCTGGCGCATTGACAGCAATCGAGGTTTCAAACAATGTCGGATTCCATCATCTCCAAAAATATCCTTTTTCACCATGCTTCAGGTCAATTGGGCTATCTGTTGTGTCTCTGCTTTAGTTGTTAGATGTGTTAGACAGAGGGAGACAAGAGTAATTTGTATTCAATTTTAGTTCCCTTACAACATGTTGCCAATTAGCAAGAGGGAGAAGAGCAAGCGAAATGTTGCAAGATGTGCTGTCCTTGAAAGTTGGCATCTGATTGTAAATCTTACTGTTGCAACCTAAAAAAGATTGTCTCTAGTTTGTTTGTAAAAAAGTGTGGTTGGAGAGGGTGTAAATAGTCCATTATTTTTTGGTGTTAGATGTGACTGCTTAGCCAGACCTTACTTGATGAGATGGGTTCACGCATTGACGACTTGGAGAAAAGTATTGGTGAATTAGTGAAGGAGGCTGGTGTGGATTCTCCGCCTTCTCCCTCAACATCCAGCCAAGGTCAACTCCCCCCCAAGTGAGCAGAATTGTATGAAAATGGTTTTGAAAAGACAGTGAGGAGGCTTGATGGTGAGAGCAGGCTGCTGGTTGTAGCTGTTGAACTGTTTGATGGTACCTGAAGGTTGCAGTTGCAGGCTTCCGTAACACCTTCAATTAAAGCAGGCAAGTCAAAGGTGTTTCAACTATCCATTAGTTCAAAACTGTGCAAATTGACATCAGGATATTTGCCACTCAGGTGAACAATGATTTGTACAAGTGTTTTTTTGAGTGATGGAAACTAATTAGCACATCCTGATAACCAAATCAAGACTGTGGAAGAGTTTGTTCTATGTAGTACAACAGCCTTCCCTTATGTTGGCATTTTTATGGGTGTTCAGTGAGAGGCAGAAACCATTGTTTAATAATATGGATGAACTTGAACAACATATACAGCATGGGAGCAGTACTACAAGTGGTTACATTTCCCTGCTTCTGTGACTTTGTTTCTCTGCTGCCCACATTTGCCTGATGACTTTCATTGCAGCAGCCACAAGAGATGCATGAGTCATGGTGAATTGGGAAGAAACACATAACCAATAACTTTCTGCTTGTGTTCAATTTTCTGTGTTCAGTACTTTTGGCATTATGTGGGCTCCCTTGGCCATGTCTTAAGGAGGTCAGCAGGTGCTCAGAGTGCTGGGGACCACTCCATTGCAGTTGGTTGTCAATGTGAGTCTCTTCACTTCTAGTGTTATTGCCTTAGATACCTAATGAGACCTTCACTTCTAGTGTAAATTGGTTGCAATAAGCACATCTCCAGAATGTTATTGATATGATATGAACCCCACTAGGAGAGTGCTTCAAGCATATAGTGGATCATTGCAAGGTTCCAGTTGAAAAATGGAGAAAAGAGAGGGGAAAAACTCCCAGCCTTAAAACAGAAAGCATGGACAAAATGCTTGGTGTCCACCAGTTGGATGAATGTCCTATAACATGGCATCCAGGGTCCTTTATTCAGGTTATTTTCCACATGGCTTAACCAAATTCGGTTCATTAACTAATGTTGCTCGATCTGTAATTAAACAACTCAATTTCCAGCTGAAACCACAAAAGAGCAACGTTGTTGTCTAAGCTTCCTGGAATCATAGTCCATATACATGGAATGTTAGTTAATAAAACAATTAGAGCTCTAACATCATCTAATTTTAGGGTATACATAACTTAACCTGACGATGCAATATGGACACACCTATCTACACCTAAAGCTATGTTAGCTTTGATATGAGGGTACTTTGTGTGTAGACCTGCAATCAGGCCTGGTTAACATTTTGACTAAAGTGGCAAATCGCATCATTGTTAACATTGTTCACCAACCATGTTCCACTTCAACTTCACTCATAAATCTCATTGATCTCATTCATATTTACTTGCTTGTTTCTTTAGTTTTATTTATGCATTCATCTTGCTTTACACATTTTGCTCACGTTTTGCTCACTGATCTTGCTATGCACATTTTGTGCACTTGTTTTACTATATCCTTTCTTTGGCAATACAATAGACCCCCTTTATAATCACGCCCTTGGTGACCACTTTTTTTTTGTGACACTAACAAATTGTGATTTAAACTTGTATAGCCACATTTCATATAAACCCTTACATGATTGTGACTCTTGATAAAAAAATAATCTTATAGAACATCTCTTTTATGTTAGAATAACGGTGTCAATTCTTTAATTTTTTTCTTTGGGTTATTTTAAGCTCTACTATGTATTATTAGACTATTGTAATTTCTACCTATTTTAAATGTGACAATTTACATTGAGTTTGAGCTATTTAACTATTAGCTTGCATATTTTGTGAACTAGATATTTTTAATTAAATTTTTTTACTTTTTTGACAAGTTTGCATATCTTTTGCTTGTCTGCATTAGAAAATTGTTTTTTTCTATTCTCTTCAACTAGATTCATTGTTGTTAATTTGCACAACTTGAACACAAAATAACACCGACATTGCCAAAGGAAACTACAATTTACAAAACTCTAAAGTTTGCTCAAATTTTCCCCATTGTAGTCACATTATAAAAAAAAGCTTTGCATATATTTTGTGCTACTAATGAGTGTGATCGTGACTTTAAAAAATGTTGTTTCTTACTAAAATAAATGATTACCAAAAAAAGAGCATGACAAACAAGAATGTGACTAAAATGGGTTTGAAGGCATTGCACTCTTGATCCCTCGACCAAGTGAGAGGCACCCTTTGCACAAACGATCATTTTGCAGAACACAATGCCCAGTGCCCACCCCACAAGTTCATTATATGTGCCAAAGCTTCAACATGCACTGAGAATATAACTGGAGAGGAAGGACAGTTACCTAGCCACTGGTCAGATAAATTCATGAAGTCAATTAGTGCCCTAAACCTAAACCCTAAACCCACTTTTGACTCCGAGTTTTGAGACAGTTGCCTGATGACCAAATTCAAAAATTCACTAAAGACTCTTAAGTGGGTATGCTTTCTTCGTTTTAGTGAGAAAGCTTCAGCCACCACATCCTTTGACCTCCATCTATTAATGTTTTCTTAGGCCCCATAGCAAGTTGGGTAAGTGTAGTGTAAAGCCCCGGAGTTGGGGAAGTCCCAAAATACAGGGCATGGGACAAGGCTATGGGCAGTCCAACCCAGAATTCTTGGAGTTTCCTGGCTTGTCAACTTAACCGATTGAGGCAAAAGTAAATGAAGCATCTGAAAATCACAAGGATAGGACGGGGCAGATTCTAAGTTCTAACACTTATCACTTAAGAGGAATGGATCTTACACCTAAGATACCACTCTTAAGTAGTGGCACTATGTCCCTCCTAGAAAGAGGATGGATATTCACAGACATAAGGTATCCTCCCAAGACATTAAGGAAGTTCTCCATGTTCTCTATACAAACCCATCACCTGCTTTAAGGGCTGATTCATTGACATGTTTCTTTCAGTGTTGGGTGGGTATGAAACAGTGCTTTAGAATCTAGTTGGGTATCCATCGATTCTCTCACAAAGAATCAAGTGGGTATCATCATTGGGGATGTCCGCATTGAAACCCATCCTCTCAGTTCAAACTATGATGCTAAATTCGAGAATATCTTGAGTGCTCATTAAACACCTCATTGTTCGAGTAAAAGAAATTCAATAATCAGTTTGTGAGAATCAATAACTTAAGAACTATCTGAAATTCTTTAAATAATTTTTTTTGATACCTTGGACAATTCTCATAAAACTTTTAAAAAAAGCAATTGGGCTGGTTCTTATAACTCTCTAAGAAAACTGGAACTGCTAGTTCTCACAAAAATGTGAGAACTGCGCAACACTGGATGAACATCCACTCTTGTGTTGTATCACACATTAAGTTGCATGTATTTCATTTTGTATGTTGACCAAAAGTGATCAATATCCATTAAGTGTATGGATGAAAAGTGATCTACATCCATCATGAGAGAAGGTTATGGATGTAGAAGACTTTGGCTCGGCTTCAGGCCACTGGTTATTGAAACTAGTTTTGGCATTCTCACTCCTTGACTATTCTTGGTAACTTAGTGACCTCTTTCCAGTTACTTAGTCCATAATGGGTTAGGGACTATAGGAATAAGCTTTCCTGCAGGTGTTTTGTCTTCCAAAATGCCCCCCAAACAGTGGAGGAAAACAGCCCTCCCAATTACATTAAAAACATTGGAGTAGGTCTTTACATTGACAAGAAAACACGATCTTAACATTTGCAAAGAAATTGTAGCAGGCAATCCAGAAGCAAGACATGACATGATGCAAAGCTCTAGAGATGCCAAACAAATTGCAAGCTCTCAAACATGGTGTATAACATACGTGTTGTGCAATGATGTAGAATCTCTGAACTAACAAAAAGCCTAGAAGAGCACAAATAATTATGGCCTCCAGTCTTTGATTCCTAGACTAGTGTATAAAGAATTGGGAAGTCACAATAGAAATTTGCAAACAGCTATCATTAGCTTGTCCAGTGACTTTGTTTCCAACTATTAGGTGTGAGAAATTCAGTGAGCACCAATTCAACAATATGATCCCCCAAGACACCAGAGTAGCAACAAAAATACTGGTGCATAGTAGCAATGCAAAGAGCTCTTGTCAAACGCACAGGTCAAGAAGGGCTTGTTGAATACCTTATGTCAGGGGGCTGGGGTTGGAGTACTGCCATGTATAGCAGCCACAGCAAACCCAACTCCAAGCCTGGAATTGGTCCCAAAGGCACAGATGCCCAACACCACCAAACTGACCAACAAAGGGACAGTCTTCACAACAGAGCCAGCAATATTGAGGTAGAAGCAAAAAAGGTGATAGCAATGATCAAGAGCAACAAAGTCACAAGAGCGGCCTGACACAACATGAGCATTTATGAAATTGTCAAACTACAGCAAGTACTTGTTGCCCCCACCTGTGTAATCACAAGACCTCCAAACCTGCAATAAGCTCTGATCTGTGAGAGGAAGGTACACATAATTGTGCAATATTTCTTCAACACATCAGTACTCCAGCTTTGCAGCGTCAAATTCAGGGGTAGCCTCAGACTCGCTTCAAGGTTATGTGGGTTAGCTAATCTCACTCGTCCCCTATTAGGTGCAGATCACACAGCAGCGAAGAGAGAGTATCAGTTGCTCCTGGAATTCATGGTCAACCTGAATCAAATCCTCCTGGGCAGCCTGATTAAATTTCTCAGAAAATTTAAAGGATCTGGAAAAACACAGACCAGGCTCAGGACTCACCCATATCATGAATATTGAAGAAAAGAGTACTAGACTAATGTGACATAATAAATAGTAGTGGACAAAAAGAATAGATTGCACTTCAGGATGGCGTTGATCACAAACCCATAAACTGGAAATGGTAATGGTAACAAATAAGAGATGAACCACACACAAACTTAACACAATCTGTTGAAAATGGGGCACTCATTGCAATGAACAGTTGATTAAAATTGGAGGATAGGTGGAAGACAATGTCAAAAGAGATGGCTACAGATTCAGCTGACACTAAACTGATGCTATACTAATGTCAGTACACATGTTGCAGATTGATTACATATGCAAATTTTCACAGAATTGATTTTCTACCACTCCATTATGCCACCTCTGTCTTCTGTCTGTCTGTTTCTATCATGAAGATACCATCAATGATTAAAGTCGAGGCTGCTGGTGTGACAAACCATCAGAGACTTTTTGCTGACTTCAGTCACCCACTGGCCTCTGCTGCAAGAGTTGTTGCTGAGATATGTCCTTTATTCAGAGTTCCATTTCTTTTGCATTGTACTTGCCTACCATCCGCTCATTGTTTCTTCCTACAGTGAGATCCAATGGGATATCATCTACAGGGTGCCAATCCTGTCGTCTGGGACTACCTTCTGGTGTGCGCTGTGGTGTTATACTCCACTGAAATCTACCTCCTCCATGTGTGTTTGAGGAACTTGTAAACCTTCCACTTTGTGTCCAAGAATCATTTCCATAGCCACCACCATTGGGGAATGTGGACAACGCACCATACACTGCATTTAGCAGTGGAGGGGAGCTGCCATTGGCTCCACCTCGAGGAGTTGAAGACCCTGAGCTCATCATTGGTGTTGATACCCCACTGTACAGTTGGTGCACTGTCCTTGACTGAATCCGTGGACTGGCAGAAGGTGAAGCCACTGATGCACCATGCCCATGTGACAAGGGTTCCCTGGACCTGCAATGGAACACATTGCTATTAACACATTTTAATTGGTATCCCAATTGAGATTAGATTAAATGGTACAGGGCAGATCAAACCTTGTGGGTGACTGCTGAACCCTCCCTCGCACATGTGAGGCAGGACCTTCAACATCATGGGATGAGCTTAGTCTGTGCCCAAGATTTGGAGTCACATTCTACAACCAATCACAGCACATTAACAGCTGTAAGAATTTCGCTGGAAGATCCAGATCACACAAGCAATTGATACACAAAACATCCTTGGAACAACATTTTCAAGCAAGTCACAAAATTGCATACCAGAGATTGGATCCTGGTGGCAGCAGAGGAGAGCAGATCTGAACTAGAGCCATGAACATCAGGTCCAGACACCCTAGGTGCATCTTCCACAAAGGGATGTTCTAACAACTGGGCAGCAGAAGGGCGATGTGCAGGATTTCGCTGCAGACACAGTCGTACAAAATCCTTCCCTTCTTTTGACAGCACATCAGGTATGACAGGCAGTTCTTTACTGTTCCAAATTTTGAACATGGCTGCAACCTGCCCCACATTTTCCCACTTCAGCCTCCCCATGTGCAAGCATTGGATTTGCACTATGTATGAACATGTTGCCAACTCTTATATCAAGTTTCCTTATGCTAACAAGGGGCAGATAAGATTTTCTTGGAGAACAACAGGCCGAAAGACATATGATCCTTGGCTGAAGGCTGGCCCCATATATGCCTGTTGATAGTGTCAGCATAGAGTCCAACAACATAGACTCTGTTCTTTCTTACCCCTTCATACTGGTGCCATGGAGGTTTTGTAGTCACCATCTCAAGCACAGTGCAACCTAAACTCCATATATCAACTGCCAAATCATACCCACCGGATTGTTTGATCACCTGCTCATCCCCAAGACATGTTCCAAATTTCATAGCAATGAAAGGTTCCATCAATGGAGACAATGAACCTCAGCACATGCAGGAAGAACTGGAGTCGGTCACAAATTGATAAGGGGAACAACAACTTGCATGTCAAGAACATTGATTCCAGTCATGAAGAAGGCTCACATTTTGTGGCAAGCAAGCTATCAAAACTTCACTGGCTACACTGGTTCCAAACCCCAATACTCAAAATTAGTCTCTACAACAGTGGTATTTTGCAAACATACCTCTGGCGCCATCCAGTAGGGGCTTCCTTTGAATGATTGTAAAAAAGACTGTGCAGTAATCTGTCATGCCATGATCAGCTCTCACCTCATCAGACTCTTCTCTATGTCCAACACTAATATTACACATGAAAAAAGTGAACGGCAACTGCAGCAGTTAGATCATACATACATGCTTCGCCATGCCAAAATCAGCGAGCTTGACAATCCCGTGGGTGTCCACAAGAATATTGGCCCCTTTTATATCCCTGGAAAATTGGCACATATGTGCCTTAGCATGACACTCAACCCTTTTGCTCAGACATCTAACACAATTCCAGCATGACATTCCCTAACCAAATCAAATTGAGAACAGGAGATCAAATCATCTACTATGGTCAAAGAAGGGCTTGTGGGGAAGGAACCTGTGGACAGTATTCTGATTGTGCAAGTAGGCTAGGCCTGATAGAATTTGGCGAGTGTAGTTGCGAGTTACTGGCTCTTTGAACGCACCATACTCTTGAAGTAGTTTATGGATTGAACCTCCAGAGACATACTCTAAATATATATACAACCTGTCCTCCAACTGCCAACCTCCAAAACAACAGAAACATGACAAGACCATATGGACAGCACTTTACTTCTTACATCACAAAGCTGGGGTGCAGATAGACTCAAGCACAGCATGCATTACTAAGAAGCAGCAAGTGGGAGAGAGCAGAAGCTAACATACCGTCTCAGTGCCAATGTATTGTACAATGTTTTCATGCCTCAACTTGCTCAGCAAAGCAATTTCCTGTTAAACAATGGCCACCCATTCCTAGACCCTTTATATCTCCACTCATTTTTGCAGGCAAGCTTGATAAGGCAATTTGGTTACCACTCAAGACTGCATGCAAACCTTTCTCAAATCAAAACTTTGAGCACTATAGCAATGAACCTTTTGTAAAATCAAGTCATGACAGCATAGATTACATACCAGTTTCAGGACCCATCAAAAACAGCATTGCAAAGAGCAAGAGCAAGGAAACAAACCTGGCTTAACTGCTTCACACTTTCATTTGATTTGCTGTCATCAGACACCAAAAGAACCTCTTTCATCGCACAAAATCCACCACTGTCACTGCAACATCACCAGAGATTGAAATATGTTCAATTGACAGTGCATGAAGGATCAAATGACATCAAGCAACTAAGTTCCAATATTCACCATAAAAGTAGTACAGTTCATGAAGCAGATAGGTACACTGCAAGTCAATACATCAGGAACAGTTCAAATGCACAGAAAGGTATCAAGGGGTAATGGATTTGCTTATGATTCTGCACTTTTTGTACAGCACAAAACAGGGTGGGGTTCCCTTGAGACATTTTGAGAAAGTTGAACAAGAACAAAGGTCATGTTAAGAATTGACAGTCATAGTAACAGATAGCAAAAGGTGCAGGATCCACTCACTTGTTGAAACCCACATACACATTGCCAAATGTTCCACTACCAAGAAGCTTTCCTTTTTGCCACCTTGTTGTGGCTCCAGGACCTGAGGGATCGTGAGCTCTGGATGTTCCACGAGGGGTGACTGCTGAAGGAGAAGGTGCTGATGACATGGGTACGGGAGGATACAGAGTATTGCCATTGGTAGGCGGGGGAGGCAGTGGTAACGGCTGTGGAGGATACTGACCCCGAGGCTCCTCATGCCAGGTGGTTGGCTGCTCAGGCCCCAAGGAGCCTAGGCGTCCAGCCCGGGGATGCAGGGGTGAGACTGTGGCACTGGTACCACAGCTGGGCCCAGGGCTTCGGAGACGTGGACTAGGAGCTGGAGATGGCTCCTCCGCCTGTTGGGATACCAGTGCTGGATCACCTTGTGATGAATTGTAGGCTGAGGTGGCAGCTGAACGAGGACTAGAGCTTTGACCAGAGCCTGCAACCACAGGCTCTACATTTCGTTGAGCTGCCAAGAAGCTGCGGGGGCTTGGAGCAGGACTAGATATTGAGCTATCAGGTTGTGGAATATTCAAGTACTGTGGTCTGGAACCTTCACCATGTCGCAATGAGCCCCGTACTTGTCTTCTGTTAGGAGACACAGCAGGCTGATGGCTACCAAGCAGTGGACTAGTAGAGCGGGATGATTCCTGTCGCAAGGGTTGTTGGTGCTTGAGTGTAGTCAATTCTTGTCCCATTCTGATTATACCACAGCACGATGCATACAAAACTCACATTAGATTGTCATATTATCCAACAGAGCAAGCATTTCATGAAGACTGCAGGACCAAAGTACTATGGCAGAAGCATTACTGAGAGGTAGAAGGATGGGGCTGCTCAGGTGGGTCATCCTGCAGTGGCCGCAAATTTGAAACACGACCTGGCTGCCACTGATCAACTGCATCGATGCTACCCAATGAACTGGCACTTGAAACAGAGCCAGAGTCAACTTCACCAGAGCTCTCTACTACAGGTCGTGGTTGCACTTGTGTGGGAGATGGCAAGGGCATGGATGGGGCATGACGCAATGCAGTCACCTGAAGCCGGGTTGACACTGACTGAGTTCCTGACTGGACGTACTCCATCCCCTTTTTTCTTGGTGGTGCACATGGCAATGGCAGGGGTTGCCCAGGACCAGGGCAACACTCATTGCTTGGAGATGAAGGTGATGGTGATCTTGAGCCAACTCCAGAGGCAGATCCGGGTTCCGACGCCACATCTAGGCTTTTCCGTGATGCTCGACTACTCCCATCATCTTCTGCAATCCGTTTAGGTTGCCTAGGGTACCTAGGACGTTGCCCAGCATCGAAGACACCACCCTCTGCAATGGACTTCTTCTTACTATCCTGTTTTGTCCTACCCCACCAGGGCATCTTTAAACCCCCAACAAAAGCAAGATGGGGGGGGGGTTGGGGGAGGAGAGCTCTACAAAACAAAAATCCAGAGATTGCCACAAGGAAGGAATCCAGCCAGGCTTGTGTGTGGCTATCTCTTGAACAGACGCAGAAAAAACTTAGGTCAAAATCACAAGGGAACTGCCACCACCCCCCCTATTTCCTTCACCCAGAAAAAGAACCCCACATGGCAGAAAAAGGACAGACAGACAGACAGGTTTGTCAAGAGCTTTGAATGATCTTCGGCATTCATTCTAAAAGATATAAGGGTTTCTGAATCTCTTGGTCACATTGTTTCAGAGAAGGTTGGCTATGTACGGCTGCTGCTAAGGGTGGTAGAAACCCTTCACCGACCACACTGTCAAGCTCCTCCTGCATTACCCACCCCCCGCCCAAAAAAAAGTAAGGGGGAAAAAAAAAAAGTATAACTTAGGGCAAGCTATCTGAGAAACTCCAGCAAAGTTGACAGCAACAGATTGGAGCTTCAGAATTCCGAGCAAAACCTGGATGCAAAAAAACCTGCCCACATCTCTGTGGAGCTAAAGCAACATGCTGAAGACCGTTGCCATAGAGAGATTGATGTCTAAACCGCACAGAGAGAGAGAGAGCAATAGTGAAAGTCATCAACAAGCATAACAAAGAAGCTGATCAATGCTTCTTCTTCCGCTTCTTCATCTTCCCACAAACCCTACCCCGGCCCTGTTGCGTGGCTTTTTGTCCAGTTGAGAGAGAGAGAGAGAGAGAGAGAGAGAGAGATTTGTTTACATGTGTTTTCGAGCTCCTTGAAGGATCCTCTTCTGCATCGTGATCTCGTTGAGCATGGCACCACGACAACAACGATGGTGATTATGGAGATTACCAAACCCTTTTCCGTTGCAGAAACAGCAGCTAAGAAACGTCTTCATTGTTGAGCGGAAAATGGAGTTCCTGGTTCCATAACTCACAAACTAGCACTAGTACTATGATGATGGGCGCTGGACACTTTCTCTTCTTTGTGACTCCATTCCTTGCAGAAAATGATCGTGGCCAGAGATGGCGAAAAAAAAATACACCCTTCCTTCCTTCCTTGTTTCCTTTCTTCCTTCCCTTGTTGCTGCAGTATCTTGCTGCAACGCACGCTCTCTCTGTCTCTCTCTCACTCTCTCGCAGCTCTCGCGCGCAGTGTACTGAAGAGGAGGAAGAAAAGCGGGGCATGGTATGAAACCCTAAAGAAATGCCTCCTAAAAGAGCTTTACTTTTGCTGGTTAGCGAGCCAGGCATTTCTTTCCGCGCTTTAATAGCGTGAGTGCGCTTCAGAGGAGGAGGACAAGGGGGGGGCCAAAAAAGAAAAAAAGAAAAAGAAAAGAAATTATTATTAGGTAGACGGGTGATACCTGGCTCCCACAACATCTTTTATTATTACAACAAGTTGTTGGTTTGTTCTTCTTCTTTGGATGACACCGGATTGGTCTAATAGGAAATCAGCATCAAATGGATGAACCTTTAGCTACTCTATGCAATGTGAGTGGATGAAAATTTAGCTACTCATCCAAAGTGAATGGATGAACCTATAAGCTGCTCTGTGCAATGTGAGTGGATAAACATTCACTTACTCTATTCAATGTGAGTGGATGAACCTTTAGCCTTCCCGTTCAATGTGATTGGATGAACTTTTAGCTTCTCGGTCCAATGTGAATGGATGAACCTTGAGCTTCTTGTTCAATGAGATTGGATGAACTTTTAGTGTCTGGTCCTGTGTGAGTGGATGAACCTTGAGCTTCTCGTTCCATGTGATTGGATGAACTTTTAGCTTCTCGTCCAATGTGAATGGATGAACCTTGAGCTTCTCGTTCAATGTGATTGGATGAACTTTTAGCTTCTGGCCCAATGTGAGTGGATGAACCTTTAGCTTTCCCATTCAATGTGATTGGATGAACTTTTAGCTTCTCGTCCAATGTGAATGGATGAACCTTGAGCTTCTCGTTGAATGTGATTGGATGAACTTTAAGTGTCTCGTCCAAATGTGAGTGGATGAACCTTGAGCTTCTCGTTGAATGTGATTGGATGAACTTTTAGCTTCTCGTCCAAATGTGAGTGGATGAACCTTGAGCTTCTCGTTGAATGTGATTGGATGAACTTTTAGCTTCTCGTCCAAATGTGAGTGGATGAACCTTGAGCTAACTCATCCAAAGTGAGTGAATGAACTTTTAGCTACTCGTGCAATGTGAGTGGATGAACCTTTAGCTTCTCATGCCAAGTGAGTGGATGAACCTTTAGCTACTCATTCAAGCTTGTTGTGCAGATAGCCCTGGTGGAAGGGGGGTTTAAATTCCCAGTGTTGGGCGGTTCTTTGTTTATTATTATTATTATTATTATTAAGAACCTCCGGTTCTGGTTCTTCAAAGAACATTGAAATAGTTCTGGTTTTCTAAGAAACACAATGTTGGGGTCGGTTCTCATCCGGTTCTTGAAAAACTAATAGTTTAGTTTCGATTCCAATTCCTGGAATTCAGACTCGGTTCCAGTTCCAGGTCACCTGGTCAGCGATTAACTGCCTATTAACCCCCGGTTCCAGACCCTTTTTTTTTCCCCCAAAGAAATTAATTTTCAAAAATTTTGATTCCCAGGGGTTTCAGTTCCAGAACCGGGTATGAGTTTAACTCCGGTTCCAAAACTGGATCCAGTTTAAAACCTAGTTTTGATTCCCCGTTCAGAAAAGCAGCTAGCTTTTACTAACCAGAATTGAAACCAATGGTTCGAACCAGCCAAACCGGTTTGGTAACCGCCCAACACTAAGTAGGGGTTTTAGCTTAGACCTCGAACCAATTATAGGCAGGTGCTTCTTATTATTCTGGGGTCACTACCTATGCAGGAGACCATTGGTCAATAGATGGGATGATGTCAAATGACTGCTGGGGAGAATAGATGGATGAAATCAATTGGAGCTTTAGAAGCCCCCCTTTAACTTAACCTTTTAGAGGTGGAATGACACAAGTAGGCTACAATTGTCTGAATTCTCTCTCCATTGCTTCATGTTCTAACTATGTTCTAACCAACTTGCAGCAAAGGAAGAAGGATGTGAGCTCCATAACCCTAGTAGCAACAACTCTAACTCTAGTTTGAGGTGAGGTCATTTGATAAGGAGCAATATACTACTACCATACCTACTATCCGTATTCAGCATTTCTTTGCCAAATATTTTTGTTTATATTTCATATATATTTTACAAAATGAGGTTTGGTAGTTTCAAATTTAATTTTTTTTCGGAATTTCAACAGCTGAGGAATAGGTATGCAAAGTACTCTTTTGTACCATGTGTATTTATAATACCATAGTAGTAGTAGTCATAGTGTGTTGGTGGTTTCGAGAGTTTCGACATTAATTACATTATTTTCGGGAATTTTGAAACTTTCAACCCAAAAAAAAAGCGGTTCAAAAATCAATAATTTTGTGAAAGAAATAAAAGAATATTTGAGAATATTCTGGAAAATAAATTTTTTTGACTGAAATTAATTAATTAATTAATTAATTGACAGAAATGTGTTGAAACTACCCTTCTTCTTTTTTCGTCTTTTTTTTCAGCTAAACCTTTTGTGAATTATTTGAACATCCATAACTCATGGGCATGACCATAATGCGGAACTTCACTCAAAGAAGAGTGACCATTGAATTGAAATGTTGGACAATTTACAATCGTATATAGGATTTTGTGGAAACACAACAAAAAAACAAAAAAATAATGGAGTATCAAATGTTTTGAAAATACATTTGCTCTCAACTAGAAACACAACAAATTTCTTTATTCTCACAATAAGAAACCATCACACAAACTTTGTTGAAATATCTCTTCAATATTCAAAACATGCATAGAATCATATATTGAAACATGTACATGTAATGTAATTGTTTCGAAAGTACGATCGTTATTTGATACATGATCATTTTTATATGACCTATCTTGTTTGACCAAGCTCTAGGTGCTTGCTTCAAGCTGTACAAAGCTTTTTTCAACCTACAAACCAAATTAAGATGTGTTTGGTTCACATAACCTAGTGGTTGTTCCATGTACACTTTTTCCTATAAATCTCCATGAAAAAAAACATTCTTTACATCCATTTGATCAAGTATTGTATTTATTTTTCTTTTCATTTCAAAAAAGTATTGGCAATCATAATGGTATAGTAGGTATTGGGGGTAATGAGATATGTAAAGAAAATTTTTCAAATTTTCTCCATACATTTTCCATTTAGAATACGGGGAAACCTTGCATTCATGGAAGATCGCAATTTTGATTTTTCACTTACATAAGGTTTCAAAATTATTCTTTAAATTAAAATTTTATTTTATTTTTTTGGTAAGGAACAATTTTCAGCTCTTCCTTTGTTGTTTCCATGCCCAGCCTTGGTATTTTGCTAAATCCCTCTTGGGATGCATCTTGCTACTAAAACAACATTAGAAAGTTGAAAAAGAAGAAGAAAAAAACAGCATTGGAATTATTATGTGAGGCTCAAAATAATTGAAAATTAGTGGATTTGCTATAAAAAAAAATTCAAAGAATTGTTTATAAAATAAATTTACTTTAAAAAACCAAATACATGTTCATTATTTGTTGTTCATGTGACAATAAATAAAGATCATCAAATGACATCCCAAAAACAAGCTAAAAAGAAACAACAACACAACCCACGTTTTAGCATGATTTCATTTGTCTATTCAAATAAATAGTTTAATTGTAATTATTCCCCTATTTTATGAGTTATGGGTATGTTAAAATTTTCAAAAAATGGAGGAAAAATAATATCACATCATGTTCCATTTGCAATCTGGGTCATCACCACCATTTTGCAATTTGCAAATGGGAGGTGGTCCTCCTGTTTAAATCCACCGCATCAAAAAACCTGAAGTGATTTTGAGAGTGATTGTTTCAATCAACTACACATGAATTCAATAACTTGTCACCCTCAACTAAGAGCATGATACTCTCGGAAGTTCAACACACATGATATTCAGTAGATCAGCTTTTTTCTCACAAAAAGAGCATCTAAATCAAGAATGGGTGCAATCACAAAAATTTGTTGTAAAGAGCTCCGAATAATTTAGTTAGTTGCTTTCATCATTCACACCTTGGAATGAAGATGATGATCACATTACTGTGACGATTCCGAGTTCCACCTCCAAAAACATCGCACCATGATGATCTTGGATGAAAATTTTCCTGTGCTTCTAATAGAAGAAAGCAGGAGCTGGGTACAAAAGAATCAGCAATAGGATGAATACCAAATTGGCAATTGCAAATGAGAAATCAGTGTGCAACACACATGCCCACACCCCCCCCGCCCACCCACCAGTTGTAGGTGCTTTTTAAGCTGATGGGTGAAAGTACAACAATCGTAAAGGGCCATGAGTGGATCCCAAACTCTCGAGTCCTGGAGGAATTACAAGCTCTGATGTCCAGGCAGTGTGCAGATTGAACCCATGTGCCTTTGCTGCAGCAAGAATGTCTCCTTCTGCAACTTTCCGGGCAAAATGGCATAGCAGAAGCATTGGCTGACATGCAGAAGAACTTGGTGAGATGAGTGTGCGAGCAGTTTGAAACAACAAAGGTACCATTTCTGCAACATATGTCACATCTGTTCCCAAAACAACGTCAAAACCATTACCGGTGGACAAGGCTCGTACTGATTCCATAGCATCTTTACAGCCCCACTCTAGTCTCGAGCACACCACTTTGCGAACAGGAAATGTGGAGGCATTGAGCTCCAAATTCTCATGTAGAAGGTCAAGAACATCAGAATCACCGTCAGTGGCAACCACTAGAGAAGCATGATCTGATGCTAGCAGGGAACAGAGTGCCAAGGCCCCACATCCAAGCTCCACAACAGACTTGCCTTTCACAAGGGCAGGATTCGCTTCCAAAATCGTTGCAAGTGCAGGGGCTGCATCCCAAAGAAGAAGCCCTGTGGCTTTCACTGTATGTTGGTGCTCCTTTCCCAAACACTTAACCAGGATGTCGTGTTTGCAAACCTCTATTCTTTTCATCTGATCAAAAACAGTCCCACAATCCGGTACTATCAGGAACTTGCAATTTTGTGGATTCATGGGGTTCAATGTGAGCAGGGTTGGTCCAACAAGGGTGTAAAATGAGCATCTAGGGTTTAGGGTTTAGGGTTCAGCATTTAAAAAAAATTCGGGAATAACTGCAGCAGTGCAAACTAGTAAATGTAACAATCAACACATAGACACAATCTCATTTTTTAATACCTCAATTGTTGTCAATGGAAATTCATCCTACCTCAAGTGACAGATTGGGCTCAAAGAGAGCTGCCACACCTTCACTAAGATCAATGTCATTTTCGGCCTCAACTCCATTTTCTTCATGTTTAGATTTCAAGTCACTGTGTAGTAGGCAGAACTCCCCTTGAATCCAACGCCTGCATCAGAGTGAAAGGTAAAGATCAGTCTGTGTTCTTATGTAACACATTCCATGACAAAAGTATATCCAAGAAAAAAATTATTATCAAGAATATCGATGTGTGGGGTTCCTTGATCTGCAGGTTCATTCAAGATCTGTCTCTTGACTGTTATGCTGTCAACCCTAAACCCCAAACCCTGTCAATGAATCTTGTTGAACAACTATTTGGGAGGCAATAAAATCCTCAAAATCTTTAAGCTCTCTTGAACAGCAGTTCATGTGGAATGTTCAAAAGGAATTGTAGTCAGGATTACCAACCGATTCATAACAAGGGCACAGGAGCGATTCTCAATTTGACGGCAATGCACTGTAACCGCCTTGCAAGTGAACCCTTGTCCCTCGAATAAATCCAAAAGAGAATGCTCGGAAAAATAGTACGCACGCTGCAGTATTAAAATAAATTAAAAAATCTCCAACTAGTAAGTAATCACCAAAAATAAGCAGTACCAACATCATCCATCAGGCAGCTGGAAACTCTCAACTACTTCATAGTCTCAACCACCTATATAGTAGTAGTGAAAAAATATATCACAGTTCATGAGGGAGGGGACATACAGTGCCATCACCCCTTGCAAAGAAATTCTCGCTAATCTTCTGGTCTTTTCTTGTCAACCTCTCCTGCAAAATCCAGCCATATCTAGCTACCATGAAAATAGAGACCCAACAAAAATAGATACCCAAATAGATGCGGTACTTCAGGCATGGCAAAGAGGATGAGATCTCTCACACAGACTGACTGCCTGAATATATATCAGTTCAAAAGCATACACCAGCAATCGCAACTATGCTTTTGTTTCTGTTCTTTTATGTCAATGTATATGTATCAATTGCCGGACATAATTACCAAATATAGAACAAACATACCTGGGCCAAGTCACCCATTGCATAGTCCCGTACCAGAACATGTCCACCTGGCTGCCCATATTAAGCAAGCACCCAGCCCAAATTACTATCCACTCAATTGGGCAATCCTTTGTTGATAATGACTGAGAGGCTGGTAGTTGCCAAAACTTAATAACCCACCTTCAGTACTTGCTTCAAGTTGATGATCACTTCTGCCATCTTGGCTGGTGACACAGCTGACAACATAAACACCTGCAAAAATCCCACCACTAACTCTTGCTTTTTGTACTTACTTCTGGAGAAGTAGTTGTCACCCTAAATCTGAAACTCTTCACCTGAGCCATATTGAGTTACCTCCAAAATTGTAAGCCCAGGAAATCCTAAATCCTAAATCCCTTTAACAAAATTGTAAGCACACAGAAACACAGGAACCCACTTCGTAGTAGTCCCAATTATATTCTCACAAGAGTCTCCATGACTGAGGCTCTGTCAAGAACTCCAGAAAACATTAATAACCCAACTCCTGCAAGTGTTAGAGCTTCACTTCCCATCCACCTAGCCCCTCCAATCCACAATATGACCACAGAAGCAGAAAAAGCAGCTTGTTTTGTCTCCAGGGACACGTACCAGGGTAATGACATCAACAGATGATGGTGCTATGAATGCAGAGAGGTCTTCAGCTGTTACATCACACACAAATGCATTCACCCTTTGTTCACTATAATCCTGGTGTGCCTGTCAACACAACAAAGTCATGTCATGACTCTTCAAGCAAAATCTAATTTACACCAATATCAAATTCCAAAGATCATAATCATACCATAAATCCACCAGAGATGGATTTCAAAGAAAAGGCAGATTTCTATAAAGCTCCAATATGCGAACCTTGACTAGATTAACAGCACGTGGTGAGAAGTCACATGCGTGAAGGAAAATTTGGGGGAACTCAGCAAGTAATGGGAAAATTGTATTTCCCACTCCACATCCCACCTGTGCAGAGAAGCAAAGCACTTCACATTTATAGACTGCAATAAACATCAGAGCCATTAAATGACTCTACCATTTCTCTCTATTTTCTCCTAATTATTATTGCAAGATCAATAAGGCCAATAGGACAGTGCTAGTGCTCTAGGTGCAGCAAAATGCTTCTGCGCTAGTATTCATTAAATATGATGATGAGATGCTGCAACTAATCTTCCAAACCAATGAACGATGAGTTTATCTTTGTAAGTACTGAGAATTTGTCAATACTTACAATTTTTGTCAACTCAAAAAGAAATGAGAGAATACCAAATAACTAAAAAGTTGTGGATATTTTCAGATCCGAAAACAGAACAGCAACCTAAACCACAAGCAATATGAAAAAGATGAATAAACTCTACACTAAAGAAAACCAGAAACACAAACTTAGTGAGTCTCTGTCACAAGACCAAACATAAAAGGAAATTTCAGCCCTCATGATGCTAATGAGCTCAACTTAAAAGAGAAAGACTACCCCAAGAAGAAATATGACCAAAATAAAACAAAGAGAAAGAAAGAGGGAAAAAAGGCAAGAAAATGAAAAGCACCCACCAAAACCAAACAAACACAAAAGAGGAGGAAAGAACCAAGGAGAAGAAAGAAGGAAGAACATTGAGAGCAAGGAAAGCAAAGAATTAATGAGAAATGGCTCACCTCCAACACCACCCTATTACATGAGTTGCAAGTGGCATTCTCAGTCTGCACACAATAACATTTCCAGCTTCAAGTCACAGCAATCATCATATTGCATTTTTCATAGTAGATAACTGTACAGTTGATAAATTCGTTCTGCTGAAAAGACTTCCAAGGATGACAGGTCTAGGGTTTTGGGTTTTAGGGTTTAGGGCATGGAGATTCTGCAGGAATTTCCTTATGAAAAACCTCCAATTACAGTACTAATATGCAGCAGATCTGTAAAGTTTTGGGCGAAGGTTTTGTCATGGGTTTGGAGTACCTCTTCTACCTTGCCCCCAATGTAGTGGCCCCATTCCTTGTCAAGATAATGCCGGTCCTTGAAAAACTGTGCACAGAGCAAAAAGATCAGCTTCCCAGCAGCAGCACGTTTTTGCATCAAGTTGGATCACAACCAACAAGCCTTCACAAATTGTTAATTCAAGAAAGAAGCAACCAGACCTTTGAAGAACTCCATAATCACTGGCACACTTTTTGTGATGCTACAGAACCATCAACAAAATAGGTTCAGGATCAGAAAGTTAGGGAAGAAATTTTAGTGCCAATGTTACCCGGTCTGCATTTCGTTTGTAGAACAGATCCCAGTTTTTTCTTGCCTCCTTCTCATACTTGTCTATGAAAAAACCAACAAAACCAAAATAAAATATATTAACAAAGACCACAAGCAACTCAGCAATTCTCAAGCACCTGGGATTGTCCATGCTCAAAACTAATTAGGGTAATACATCAGTTTGTACTATGTTACTAAATCCAAGTACCATGGAGAAAAAATTCATGCTGAATTCCATGTGGAATTCAAGTCATTTGGCACTTTCATGGCATGCCAAACCAAGCTCAAAATGTAAAGAAACCAAGGATCCATAGATAAACCCAAAAAATGCAAAATTTTCTTCACCTCGCAGATATGGTGAAATTGCATCTGATGGTGATGGGTAGATTTGTAATCTTGAGGTTGAGGAATTCCCCACAGTTTCCTCCATCACACTCCTTGCACAATCTCAGAATCTGAATCCAAAAACCCCAACCCAAAAAGCTTAATTCCAACTGATACCACAGATCCGAAACCCTAAATCAAAAACCCTAATCTTCTAACACACTAACCAAAAATCTCAACCATTTCTTTCTTCCTCTCCAAATTCAGAAAGCAAAAAACCAAACCATGATGAGAAAGCTCTCAAGCCTTTCAAGACAACTCTTGTCAGAAGAAGCTGATAACACCTTCCAGTCCAAGAAAAGAATGCAACAAAAACACACAACCCTAAACATCCCACAACTCCTAACCCTAAAATACTGGAAAAAAAAACTCAAAGTCAAATCAAGAATACTTTGCAATTCTCTGAATTCTCTGCAAAACCAAAACACCCAAAACTCAAGCAAGAAGAATGAAGAAGAAGACACGACACTAAATATCCCACAACTCCTAAACCCTAAAACATTGAGGAAAAACACTAAAAATCAGACCAAGAAAACTCTGCAAAAACAAAATACCCAAAACTCAAGCAGGAAGATTGAAGAAACAGAGTACCACCATCCAGAGAGAAACTCTTCCAACTTCGTTTCCCCACTCGAAAACCTAAAAAACAAACCTTCAATTGTCAAACCTAAACCCTAAATCCTAAAACTTACATAATCTTCAAACCTGAGTCCCAACTCACCTCTTTTATGGAAATTGAGGAGATTGTGGGAGTGCCCATTAGTGTCACGCCTACCTCTGGTACAGGTTGAAGCCCTCACCTCAAGTCTTTGGCCAGCTGAAGACCCTCCTTTACATACACCTTCCTTGACCAAGGCACACAAAAGCTTTTGCTGCTGTAGTGAACCCTGATCCTGAACACATTCACAATAGTCCTTGCAATTGCTAAGTAGCTAGCACAATGCTCATTCTTCCAATGGAGAAAGAAATTCGACTTTATAAATTCATTCCTTCCTTCAAGTGGAGCAAATGCTGCTGATGCCCATTTTGACATTTCTATAAGAAAGGGATTCACAGGGTTTAGAATCAAACAAACACTCGGGTAGTGGTGATCATCATCTCCCCTGAGTGCTTAATTAAAATCCAGAACACATATACAGATATGTTGTTCTTCTGGATTTATGATCAATACAAGAAACCAGAATACAAGCTTAGATTGAGCAAATCTACGCCCAATCTTAAGTTTACACAATTTCATCTAATTCTAAAACCACCAGTTTCAGACTTCCAAATGCCACAGCAGCAACAGTGGGATTCTTTGTTGCATACATTCTGATGGGTCATACAACAGGGTTTTTGTACCCGATCCTAAACCCCAATTGAAGAAGGCAATAGAACTTCTATCAAGAAATCACTCATTTGAAGTAGTTACGAAGAATCACCTAATTCTGAGACCACCAGTTTCAGACTTCCAAATGCAGCAGCAGAAACAAGGGGATTGATTATTGCATACATTCCTGATGGATTATACAACAGGTTTTTGTAACTTTATCCTAAACCCTAATTGAAGAAGACAAGAGAACTTCTAACAAGAAATCAATCATTTGAAGTAGTTGCAAAGAATCTGGATTAGAAACTAATGCAATAAGATGGAGTGAAGGCAAATCGTGGATGATGATGCAACAGCAGCAGCAGCAGCAGCTATGTACCCCAAAAGAAAATGAAAAACTCTGGTTGAATCTGTCAATGTAGGTAGGTGATGAAGCTCTGAGGAATTTCTCTCAAACCCTAGAACCTGTGACCTTGAAGAGATTTGAAGACATTGGAAGATCGAGCTTGTGGGTTTGGAGAAAAAAGTGTGAACAGTAAAGTGTGTGAATCTCAGTTACCAGGAGCAAGCTGCTGCAATTGAGCTTTGTTTGGATATTCCTTTCCGTCTACGCAATGTTTCTTTTGCCTCAACCACCACAGACAGATCTCCCTCCTCCGAAATGGAAAGATTTTTGTCTTCTTCTAGAACTACTTTCAACCTTCATTTGACCTGTTCTACAGTAAAAGTACACTTTGGCCGGCACCGCCCAAGACTGCCGTATGGCCAATCTGTCCCCTTCAACAGACACCTACCCATTTGACTTTCTGTCGTCACCCACACTCCCTAACACTCTCTCTCTGTCTCTTTCTCTCTGATTACGACAATCAGCAGTAGCTGCTTTGATTCCCTTGCAAGACTCTGTCAAACACTCGATTTGCGTTTACACGAAACTGCGATTTGTGCAAATGCCAACAAGACCCATCACCCCAAATCCCGAAACCAAAACCTCATGAACACTCTCTCTTATAATTTCCCAGAAACCGGAAGATTTCTGGAAATGGGTGGTCATTGATTTTCACAACAAGAGACTTCCCAGCTCTTTCCATCGAAGAACCAATCAGGAATGCCATAATCTCCTGCTGGAACACAAAAAGATTTGAGAACAATCTGATGATGTCTGCAGTGTGAATGAAGCTATAATGGATAGAAGAAGATGATATCTGCAGTTGTTGTTGTTGAAACAATTTTGTAATGATATCCTTATTAGAGCCATTTGCTTGAGGGAGAAGATTAGCAATAATCTATCCATTGGGAGAAGAACCCTGAATCCATTTCGAGATTTGTGCAACTGTAGAAATCCTGTACACACTCCTTGGGTTGTGTACTCTGCTGCTTCACTTGCTTTGCACGTGACTTCTTGCTGTGCAATTCACAATTGATAATTCTTTCTTCTGGATTCAGAATTCTGTGCAAATTCAGGCTGCAAGAAGCTTAAATCCTGCTTGATCAGTTCCAAGGATCAGTCAGATACAACAGATGCTGCAGCTTGAAGGAATTACTGTAACAAACAGAGAGTTGTTTTGGGAGGCTCCTCCAACCAACCCACCTTGCTTGTTTGCAGTCCAGGGATTTGGTGAATTTTTTCTTTCTCTACTCCAATGGGGACACCATCAAAAGTGTTCCCCTTTCATGCATGTGCTGCACCTTATATCTTGTCACTGATATATTCTTGTAATTTCTTGTAGCTGAATTTTGATCAAGATCAAGCTCTTGAAGATAGCTCAGGATTGTGGCTCTCAAGACTCAAGTTAAGATACGGATTTATATAGCAGGATCTTACATTCTCACAGCTTGCGTCTGAATTTGATCCCAATTCATGCATGCATCCCAATTTCATGCTTCTCTTGGTACAAGCCATAGTTGGAAGCACCAAACAGTAGTGCACCAACTGACTATCTTCTTGTGCTGCTGCTACCAGCATGAAAAAAGAATCCATGGTTGTTGTTGTTGTTGTTGTTGCAGATTTGGTTGGTGAATCCAAAGATTTTGTATACTACTACATTCATAGCTTGTGACATGCAATGAATTCATCTGTTGTTCTTTTGCATGTTGTTTCGATGTTTGTGTTGTGCAGGTAGTGAAAACTCAGGGCTCTGGAAATAGCCTACTGCTGTTGAGGCTCTTTCTTTGGTCAGCAAAATAAAATGTGGCTCTTTCCAGGACTGCAATCGATTTTTTTTCCAAGCCCATACAGAGAGTGCCAAAGATGTAGAGGGACATTTTCTTATGACAATTTGGATTCTTTGGGTTCATCATTTCCAGTGGCAATTTTGATAGGTTTGATGTGTGCATATGTTTGGGTTAGGATTAGACCATTTGTGTCACTTGATCACCCAGATGAGAGACCCGACTCCATCCTCCAAGACCTCAATGAAGTGAAAGCATTCTTGAGTAATCTACAGGATCAGGTTTCAGAGCTATTGGGATCAAAGACAACAACAGCAACAGCAGCAAATGGGGAAAGAATGTCAAAAGAAGGAGAGGACATTTTGTTGTCAAAGAGTTCAGGAAGAAATGGGATGTCAAAGGGGAGATTGACATCAGAAGCTATCCTTGGAACCATGACAATTGGAACCCATGTTGCAAAAGATACTGTGGCCTCACTTGCACAGCGACTCCATGTGATGGGCAATGGTGGGTATGTCTATGAGGTGATGGAGTCTTCTTCTTGTGTTCTTCTGCAATCAAGGCTACCCATCACATCTAACCTCCTGTATCAAGCTTTCGAAGTTGCAAAGCAAGGAATTGCACTTGACCCACAATGCACTCTTCAGCTTGGCAGCTGGGGCACTATCATGCTCTCAGGTGAGTGAGGCAAATCTTGGAGCTGAAATTCCCTCTTTTCATCTCTCTCAAGAGGATTGCCTTGCAGCTTTTTTTTGTGTATCAAGGTTTACAAATGAATCCAGGGATCAAGGTTATGGGTCCAGCCACAATTTACATCTTGGGTAAGTATGTGCTCTTCATGTGCAGAGGGCGATGTCAAGTGCCTCAAACTCCGAGATGGTGATGTGCCTGTATTGCTAGACTCAACCCTTGAAGGAGGTATGTATATCTTTTCATTCCTACATTCTTTTGGAATCTTTCTTTTCTTCATGTGATAGAATTCTCTAGTTATGAATCCAATCATATTACCAACACATATTTCAGCTCAGGAATTGATTTGTAGCAGAAACTAGATACGGAACTTTATGCATGAAAAAAAAGCAGATTCACCAATGCACTTGAATTCTGATCTGACAAAAATCAATAATATTTGTTATATGTCTGCACTAGGGCATGAATTGAGAGTGGAGGGTCTTTTCCTAGAGGGAGTACAGATGCGAGCCACAACGGCAGACCAAACAGTGGTTTTGAGAAGCATATCCTTGGTCAAGGTAAATCTTTTCTTCAACAAACTTGAATCAGATTGCACATGCTCTCACAGTCTGCTTTGATTTCCATTGGAACAGCAAGCAGTTCATGGAAACAAAAAGAATTTGTTTGTCCTGACTCCCATCCATCGCTGTGATTCTTCAAAAACAAAGGAAGAGCAGCTCATGTGGGAAAAAACACCCGCCCATTTTAGGTGAATGTTTCTAACTCATATTGCTCAGTGGATTTGTCCATATCCAGGATGCCGTTGCCAGAAAGATGGATGTGCTCTTTGTGAAAGAACCGATTGGCCTGATCAAAGGATCGTTAATCTACGCATCTAAGATAGTACAATTCAAAGGAGTTGCTGTGGTTGTCCGGAGTGGTCTTACTCTCATTGGCTTTCAACCTAAACCCCAACATTCAAGTGGGTAACTTTTCTCCATAAATATTCTTGAAGTTTTGCAATTGAAATGCATTCAAGATCACCTGAACCAGTGCTAAGACACAATGTTCAATCTTTCTTCTCTCTCACTCATCATTTGCTTCATTACAGAATCGGAAGAGATTTAAACCTCTGAGATTATTATTGTTGCTTCTTGTGCTTCTTCTTCTTCTTACAGATCACAATGGCATGTATCTCCTGCCACTGAAGGAGTCTTTCTTCTCTCTCACTCATCATTTGATTGATTACAGATCTGGAAGAGATTTAAAACTCAGATTGTTGTTGTTGCTTCTTGTGCTTCTTCTTCTTCTTCTTCTTACAGATCACAATGGCATGTATCTCCTGGCCTTGCTCTCCTTCATCAGCACACTGTTACCCAGGCAGATTTGGTGGCCAATTCTTGGGCATGTTGGGACACTCTTTCTTCCTGTCTTGCAGATTGCTGCAGTGGTCATTGGCTGGAAAATAGGCCAATACATAATGCTTGGGGAATGGCCAAACGACGACAAGTTAGTTCCTTTGGCAAAAAAAAGTCTTGTTTTTGAATTTTTTCAGACCTTTTGATGATGTCAAAAGTCTCACTGAAACCAAAACCAAATCTTTTGCTGAGACCATGCATCAACAGGTTTGTGTAACTTGGAAGTGTGCATTTTCTGTTCCAGGAAATATGAAACAAAGTTTGACAAGAAACAGAGCTTATGGGGATCATCAGATGACATCTTTCGTCTCACCTCTCCATGGGACAGGTTTGTTTTTTTTCAAGTGCTCTAGATTTCCAAGAATTGACAAGAAATCCATCTGACAATGAAGCAATTTTTTTTTTGGTCTCAAAACTCACAAAAAAAATGGAAGTAGAAGAATTAAAATGAGAACATGCAGTAGCTACTGACTGACCCATGTTTGATTGATTGTGTTATTGGACAGTGCGGTAAGGATGGAGATAAATGAACTTGGGAAGCAACTGGTACAAAAGTTGGAGAAACAACCAAGCACAAGCAATGTTGGAATTTATGCACAACAGGCTGATTATCGCACAGAGTTTTGGCAGAAGGGACTGGCAGAGATGGATCAGGCAATTGAGACTCAGCCTCAAAATGCAACTCCTTTCAGGTACTAAAATTCACACTTCCAAAGGTTTTTGTGGGTTTCTAGAGCCCTTCATTGGGTTGGATGCAAGAGAGGTGCTGCTACCGAGCATATCCAATCAACCTAAATTGGGTGAATCAGTCTTGGATTAATTGGTTGATTGTTACAGCACCAAGCATTTTTAGGGCTTAACGTAAGTCTCAGTCTTAGACTCATTTTGTGTGTTTCAGGATTCGGGGTTGCATCAAAGGCTTGGCAGGAGACTATGATGGTGCATTGAAAGATCTTGACAATGCACTTCAATTGAGGAAAGATGACGTTTTGGCACTTGTATCACGAGGTATCTTCAAGTTTTTGACTGGTGATTATGAAGGTGCACTGCCTGATTTGAACCAAGGCATCAAACATGACCCTGCTCAGCCAACTGAGGTCATCAAGCTTCGAGATACTATTTCAAAGGTGGGCTGAAAGGACTTCCATATTGCTACAGTTGCTACAATAAGTCCTTCACAGAATTCAGTTTGCTTATGAGCTCTCTTTTCTTGCTTGGCTCCTGTATGAGGAGATTTCAGATTTAGATACATCCAAGCCAGTTTTTCTACCTTTTTGCAGAGTACAGTGCAGGGGTGCTATTCTTAGCTTGGGTCAGCTCTTCTGACATGTGAATGGGTGCTTCAGATATTGGCAGATCGTGAGGAATTGGAGAAGCTTCGAGTGGAGAATCCACAGCTGAAGGCTGAGTTAGATGCCCTGAAGGCTGAGTTAGATGCTGTGCAAAAAAAAGCAGCAGCAGATCTTGAAGCCATGCGGCTCAAAGGTGAAGCAGATCTTGAAGCCATGCGACTCAAAGGTGAAGCAGATCTTGAAGCCCTGCGGCTCAAAGATGAAGCAGAGCTTGAAGCCCTGCGAGTCAAAAGTAAAGAAGAGCTTGAAGCCCTGCAGCTCAAAAGTAAAGAAGAGCTTGAAGCCCTGGAGCTCAAAAGCAAAGAAGAGCTTGAAGCCATGCGACTCAAAGGTGAAGCAGATCTTGAAGCCCTGCGGCTCAAACTTGAAGCTGAGCTTGAAGCCATGCGGCTCAAAGCTGAGAAATTGCAGGAGGATCTAAGCAAGGCAGTGGAGATCTTGAAGAAAATCCCACAAAATCAGGTAGACCTGCTGAAATTTGCAACAACTTTCTGTGTTGCACTTCGTATCTCAACTTCAAAAAGGACTGCTGATTTTGCTGCAAAGTACAAAATTTGCAGTGCACTCCTCAGGACACCACATCCTTATCAAAGATGGGCACTTTCTGGCAGCAGTAACATGACTGTTTTGGATGTTTACACCAAAGTAGTGTGCTCCTGATCAAGTTGCTTTGGTGACTTCTGGATGCAGACGATGGAGTTGCAGTACAATAATCTGTGCTGTGAGAAATGCGTCAGGGATATCAAGAGTGCACTCTATAAATTTCCAGGTATTCCATTTCCAGCATCTATCTGTCTACTCATGAGACTCACATTTGCTGTAGATTCTAGATTTCTTCTTTGACTTCACACAATGCAATATATTTGCAGTTGTTTGCAGTGCATAGAATTGTAACGACCATTTTTCTTACCTTCTTGTTTGTTTGTGATCAGGTATTGAATCAGTGGTGGAGGACATGTATAACAATAGAGTGAGTGTCACAGGCTGTTTGGTACCATCCTTTGTTCTTGCCGTCTGTCGGAAGACCTCTCCAACGAAGGTCATCTCTGTCATATCCCCCCCAATGGACCCACTTGCTGCTCCTGCTGCTGCACCTGAACCTGTTCCTGAATCCATCCCCACAGCAACACATGAGCATGATTCTGAATCCAGAGAAATGTCTGAGCCAACAAACAAACCGGCGCCTGAGTCTAACACTGTATCCAAACCTGAGGATGCACCTCACTCTGCTCCTGCTGAGTCCAATCCTGAGGTTGAAGCTAAGCCTGCACCAACTCAGTCCACACCTGAAGTTCCAGCTGCACCTGTGGCTGCTGAGTCCAACCCTGAGGTTCCAGCTGCACCTGCACCCGTTGAGTCAGAACCTGAAGTTCCAGCTGCACCTGCAGATGCTGAGGCCAACCCTGAGGTTCCAGCTGCACCTGCACCTGCTGAGGCCAACCCTGAGGTTCCAGCTCCACCACCACCTGCTGAGTCCACACCAGAGGATCCAGCTGCACCAGCACCTGCCAATCCTGAGGTTCCAACTGCATCAGCACCTGCTGAGTCCAATCCCGAGTTTCCAGCTCAACCTGATTCTGACCCTGCACCTGAACCAGAACTTATTCCTGAGCCAAAACCTGAGCCTGAGCCTGTACCTGCACCTGCTGAGTCCAATCCCGACATTCCAGCTTCACCACCACCTGCTGAGTCCAAGCCTGAGGATCCAGCTGCACCCCGACCTGCCGAGTCCAAACCTGAGGATCCAGCTCAACCTGATTCTGACCCTGCACCTGAACCAGAAATTATTCCTGAGCCAAAGCCTGGGCCTGAGCCTGAACCAGAACTTATTCCTGAGCCAAAGCCCGAGCCTGAGCCTGAACTGAAGCAGGATCCCAGCAATCCTGAATCCAAAGCCACACCAGAACCCCAAACTTGAGCCTGAACTGAAGACACTCAAAGATGAGCCAAAAGGTGCTTGATCACCTGGTAATGTCAATAGTGAAGGATCTTAAAAGCTCTCCATATATTAGCAGAACTCCTCCATGCTGTGTTAGCATGTCCATAGCTTCTCTGTAAAAGAGTGCAGAGAGAAGGCAGCTTCCAACTTGAAGCAGGCAGGTTAGGTTGGTGACAGACAGCAAGAGAGAAAGAGGAGGACTGTTGACAACCACCTAGAATATTTCACTAAACAAAAAAAACAATAAAAAAAACAGATCTGAAACAGATCTGGATTATGTATGCAGCCATTTTGAGGGCCCCAAACAACCAGGCTGCTAGATGTGCACAAATCCATTCTCATACGCATTTGGTATTCAATTCCCCCGCATTTCTGCAACTCCATTGTCAAGGGGCAATGGCATATAGATCAAACTGGAAAGCTTGTAATCATGTGCAATAGTTGGTTTGTTGCATGTCCTAGTTATCTAGAATTGGTTGTTGATGAGCTCCTGAACTCATGGCCTAGTTATCCAGAATTGGTTGTTGATGAGCTCCTGAACTCATGGCCTAGTTATCCAGAATTGGTTGTTGATGAGCTCCTGAACTCAAGGAATAAGCATACTAGACTCCCCACATGGCTACAAAGGGGCCTAACAAGAATACCAAGAGGACAAGCAACAGAGGCCAGCCACAGGGCACCAACCATGCACAGAAACAAAATATCTCTGGAAGCAGAAAAGACCCTGCCTGCAAAAGAACAGTGTTTGATTCCATGGATCAGTAATAGATGTTACGAACACCAACCCCAATTCACTGCATGAAAAATCTCAATATAAAAATGTTAATGTGTGCTTGCTTTGGCTTTCCCTCTTGTCCATGAAACAGTGGCATCATCCCTCTGTGGTTGTAACTCATCAATTGCAAGGAGAGGATAAAAGACCCATCCATGGTGATAGATACCTCTAGATCATGTCAAAGCTGTACATCAAACAAATGAGAGAGAGACACAGAGACAGAGACAGAAGAGAGCTAAAGAACCTCAAAATGGGCTTCAAGACAGACAAACTTACTTGCAACGTAAATGATGTTGCTTGAATTTCTTCTCTTTGTTGTTGTTGTTCATGGTGTGATCAAACAAGCAAAATATTCAGCCCCATTCTCTGCACCCCAGAATGCACCAGATAGGTCAAAGAACCATGACGACAGCAGGAGCAGCTTTCCAGAGGTACCTGAAAGAGTCTGAGAATTGTACTTGTCTGTTTCAAACTAAGTAAGCACCCTGAAACAAGCAGAGATCTTTGCAGTCTACAAATCTGCTATGGGACCTGCTTCAACGCAATTTCACCACAAGAAAGAAAGATCTAGAGTTATCCAACTCAAGATTCTGTTGCAAATCCAGTGCATAGAGACAGGAGAGAAACTGCCATGAGCAGCAGACAATACTTCTGAGCCCACCACTTTGAGCTTTGCATCCATTGACACCAAAGAGAGGGTTCTTTGTGCAATTTTTTTTCTGACAGCCTTTGAAAATTTGTCAAGTGTACCTTGATGATTCCAATGCACCAGAAGAGAAGCCAAATAGCAACAGTAGCCATGAAGACACAAGCACCATAGTCATGGGTAATATTCTAGGCTGCTGGAAGGATGGTGAAGTTCTGGACATAGAACAGAAACAGGGCTGGGAGAAGGATCATCTGCAAAACGTGTGCTTTGACTCTTCTCTGCAACACAAAACAGATCTCCCAGTAAATTGGTTGAAGGATTCAAGCTTCGTTCAGATGCACACCAGGCATCATTCCTCTCTGTCTTAGGGAATTTGATCTTCTGCTTTTCTTCTCTCCTCTCCTTCAGTATTCTTATGCCAGATGATGATACTAGGACCTTCAACTTGCTGATGAAGAGCGGCGAGAAAAAAAGGGACTTACTAGGAATGGGGGGTTTAGGAGGATGTTTGCTTACCCCTGAGTTGCAATGTGTCTGTCCTGCAGGCTGATCAGGTATAGGATGTAGGGGACGACCAGAGTGAGCACAGGGAGCAATAGAAGGCTGAACCATCTCAGCACCCACAAAAATGGATGCTCTGCAGCACAACAACAGGAGGTTCACAACTCTCCAGGAGGATGCCTCGTCAGATTCAGACCTCAACCCATCCCCCATTTTCAATCTTTCTTCAACAAAACAAAATCTCCAGAGCCCCAATTATGATGCCATGCAACTTTCTGAAGAACCCATTTAGCTGATTTACAGCGTGTGCTTGGTCCCAACCTCAGCAAAATTCGACCACCACTCAAGTTTCTTCACATGACTAACTAGATCGGACACTCACATGGAGGCAAGCAACCAAGAATTGGGATGCTGGGATGTCCCTTGGAGACAAACATCGAGTGTTGTACTAGACATGAAATTGCTACCAACACACATGACAAGTCTGCTGCAGAACGACAAGAACAATTGAATGGGATGATCATGAGGGGAGAAGAAGAAGATTGTTGAGTTTCAAGGATGAGGAGTGATCCATACTGTGTACGTGCAAACAGAGAGGGACATAAGCAGGCGTGTCGGGCCAGTCGACAATTGCAAGACTGATGCTCGTAAATGCCAAAACACCCAACAAAGATACAGCATGCTCCAACATCATCTGTCTTCTGTAACTGTGTGTGCGCATCTGTGCCTTCCCTCCAGCTCTCTCTCTCTCTCTCTGGGTCTGTCTGTATCTGTGTGTGTCCTTCTCTCTTCAACATAAGCAATCCAAGAAATCCAACATAAGCTTCCTTCCAAGAATTCCTTTACTTTGTACCCAACACATGCTTCCTGTAAGAGGTGCAAGGACAACAAAGGCAGTAAGAAATCCCTTACTTTTTTTGTACCCAACACATGAACCTCACTCAATCAAGCTTGGCGTTGAATTTTGATTCCTACTTGGAGCTTCCCTGAGCACATGATCTCCACATGGATTCTTCTGCTCAAATCCATGTTGAAATCATCAACTTGGTTTTTGATACTTGGAGCTTCTTCACATGGGCATATGATTCTTCTTCCCAAATTGTTTATAATTCTAAGGGGTGGTTTGCAATAGAATCATTGGGCCATGGTTTATAGAACCTCATGGTACCCTGCTTTTTGGATGAAGAAGTCATGGGAGAACCCATGGGCCATGGCTCAAGGGCATTTGTCCCTGATGTAAACCCAATTTGGACCAAAGAACAAACACATGATTTTCTCACAATTCATCTCTTCTTCTTCTTCTTCTTCTTCGATCCTCACAATCTTTCTTGTTTTGTCCACAAATATGCACATTGTGAGAACAAAATTGAGAACTTCTCTCTATTAAAAAAATTCTATGTTCTTATGATTACAAGGGATCCTCATATGTGAATTCCTTCCTCGTAGCTGAATTGCATTGTAATTGGACATTTTCAAAGAATGCTCATGATTATGAATTCAAGCCATGAAAGTAAGGGCCAGCCCACATCTCGGGGGAATTTTAATTTCACCCTTTTGTGATTGTGAGTAATTTCCATTATGTGAATAGCCTTCCATGGTTGAAAAAAAGTTTCAAAATTTTTTTGATTTTAGTTACACATGCAATTACAACATTAGGTACTCCCATTTCTTTGCATGTACAAAACTAAAAATTTCAGAAAAATCACAACCCATAATGCTATAACATTGGGACCTCCATCTACACTTCAAATCTACACTTTAAATACAAAGCAATTTCATGTGACCACCAAGCCCCTAGGGTTGACATGGTTAGAGCCCATATCAACCCTAAAGCCAAAATGCCAAATGGGTTGAAAATCATCTTGGCATTGCTAACTTGCCAAAATGAAATGTTACAACTATCTAAAGTCACCCTACTTGAAAGGAATAGAATAATAACTCTCATGAATATTGAGAAATCTCCATACTTATGATTAAATGTAATCACAACCAAGTGAAAAACTTTCACTTTTAAGTCAAAGAAAAAACTTCAAATTAGGACTACTAAGGAACAAGGAAGAAGAAAACATTGGAAGTAAGAACTAATTTGAAATGAACTATAAAATTAGCAATATGCACAACATGAACACAAGTGGTTTGGGAGTCTTTCACTACTTCACCCACCATCAATAGTACCATGTATACATAATAGCAACTTTTGTGTCACAACTTTTCCACTAACTTCATCAACTCCACACAATGGGGCCAAATAGAAGCATTAGCTTGTGTATTCAATTTTCGATTACGAGTTTGGGAGCAAGGGGGGAGATTCAACCATGATATTGGCTAGCACTATACACCATAGAACAGAAAACAAAAGGAAACAACAAAGCAAAAAGCAGAGGTGCATGAGGAAACAAAGAACAAACTATAATAGACAAAACAATAAAGAAAGAAGATGAACAAAGACAATGTTCATGGCATCAAAAAGATCCCCACTTACAAGACTATACCAAATGATTTGGAGAACTCTGAACAAAATGCTGAAATTCCAAAAAGATATATCTTTTTATTGAGCATACCTCTTGTCTTCTATTAGGAGAATCTTTAGAAGGTTAGCCTCTTTTCTTCAAAAGCACAAATGAGATTGACCATGGGAGTAACATAGACAACTTTAGAACCACAAAGCCTCAAGAACATGTTGAACTAACTATTGATAATGCTCAACTTAACAATAACAGAGGGGGGGGGAAAAAAAACTTGAATTGGCATAAGGATCATGTCAACCTGAATGCTCCCATTGAGTACATTTTCTCAAATGAAAGACTCCTAGGATTTTTGCTAATGACTTAATCCAAGGAGTTACAAGAAAAGCCATTAGAAGTATAATTCAACCCATGAGAAATTTCTAGGGTACATGCTAGCACTAAATGAATTTCTATCCAAGCATAGACAATTCTCAAAGTCTAAAAAGTTCAAGACAAAGGTCATCCATAGAGACATACAAATTGGGGAGAATCTCTAAAGCACAATACAGAAAGTATTGAAAGTTGGGAAATGCTTATACTCACGTTAGTGTCAAAATTTCTTCTTTCTTCGTGGCACTTGAAAAGATAGGGGGGGAGAGAACTTGAGCTCTTGCAAACACCCACGCCCATAGACAACAAGTCCTCCAAAAAAACAATGGTTAAGATCCGTCACGCGCACATCAATCGATGTGAACGTAAAACGATCACTGAGGCACATCATGAATGTCAGCTTTAGTTGAGCTTGACATCTCAACACTCCCCCTCAAGCTCAACTCCAACTCCATCACTCCAAACATGCTACGGAATCGGTGATGCTTCTCAGCTTCCAAGACCTTGGTGAAAATGTCAGCAACCTGATCCTCTGTGTTGACATAAGTAAGATCAATCTCACTTGCCAAGACCTTCTCCCTAATGAAGTGATAATGAACCTCAATGTGTTTTGTCCGTGCATGAAACACTGGGCTCCTAGCCAGCTGAATACTGCTAAGGTTATCACAATATATGACAACCTATCTGTCCACATGCAGCCCCAAATTTCCAAGTAGCTTGCGGAGCCAAACTACCTCACATGCTACCATCATAGCACCCCTGTACTTTGCCTTTGTGCTCGACAAGGCAACTGTCGGCTGCTTTTTGCTACTCCAAGTAACAGCAGCACTCCCAAAAGAGAACATAAAACCACTAGTAGATCTCCTGTCTGAGATGCTACCAACCCAATCAGCATCTATGTATCCATGCACTTGCAACTCCGTGCTAGCTTCATAAAAGAGACCATAATCTACTGTGGCACTCACATAGTGTAGTGTGTGCCTCACACCATCCAAATGTGGCTTCCGAGGAACCTGCATAAACTGGCTCTCCAACCCAACTGTGTAGTTTAAGTCCGGCCTGGTGATTGTCATGTAGATAAGACTGCCCACTATCTTCCTGTACATAGTGGCATCCTTTAAAACCCCACCTGCATCTGCACTCAGCTTGCCATTCTGATTCAATGGTACAGAAATGGGCTTACAACCAACCATACCATATTTGGACAGCATGTCCAATGCATATTGTCGTTGTAACAACCATATACCCTCAAGCGTCCTGATGACCTCAATGCTTAGGAAGAATTTGAGCTCACCCAGATCCTTCATGTCAAATTTCTGCTTAAAGAGACGTTTTACATGCTCGACTTCCTTTTCGTTGTCACCCCCAATAATCAAATCATCCACATAGATAGTGATGACCACAATGCCCTCATCACTTTTACACACATAGAGTGAATGATCTACATCTGACATACGAAAGCCAATGGTGACAAAATACTCTGCAATTTTGTCATGCCATGCTCTCGTGCCTGTTTCAGTCCATACAAGGCTTTACGCAGCCTGCACACATAATTTGGGTGACTCATATCCTCATATCCAGGTGGCTGGTCCAAATACACCTTTTCTTGCAACTCACCATGCAAGAAGGCATTCTTTACATCCATTTGATGTAACAGCCAACCTCTTGATGCAGCCACTACAATCATAGCTCTCATTGTTGCCATCTTTGTAATAGAGCAAATGTCTCCTCATAATCAATGCCATGTGTCTGGGCATATCCTTTGGCTACTAATCTAGCCTTATACTTGCTTATGCTTCCATCCGAGTTGTGCTTCACTTTGTACACCCACTTACATCTAATAGCATTTTTCCCTTCAGCCAAAGGCACCAATTCCCATGTCCTATTTGCATCCAATGTAACCATCTCCTCATCCATGGCTTTATCCCAAAGTGCATGCCCAATGGCATCCTCAAAACAAATGGGTTCAACATCCTGCACAACCTTTGCCATATATGCATAAT
>Ga0116227_10001446_pt1 | contig 52861 bp, 33 predicted proteins | sample S1TSphgellanicum_FD_89693 | JGI IMG/M metagenome (GOLD analysis project Ga0116227, IMG submission 89693) | Host-associated microbial communities from peat moss isolated from Minnesota, USA - S1T2_Fb - Sphagnum magellanicum MG | ecosystem: Host-associated > Plants > Peat moss > Unclassified... | reverse complement strand
GTGTGTGCAAATTTGATGGTTCATCAAGTGATTGCACCCAAAGGAAAGGAATTGTATGTTGTCCTAGTTTTCAAGAACCTTCCCCAAAACAGGTTTCACTGCTCCCATAACTTATTCATGCAACATGCATAGGTATGGGGCTTCAAACTTTGACCTTTGAAATAGTGAACAGAAGCATATAGTCATACATTTTCCATCTTTCAATTCAACAAGGGATTGAAAGATTTTTGTTTAGAGGAGGATAAGGTAGAAAGTGTCGGACTTGGCAATTCTATGAATGCAGTCCCCATTTTGGATAGTAAAATGTAGAATTCCTCCTCTAATTTGGAGGCTTATTGGATCATATTCTTTAAATATAATGATTGTAGAGTTTTTTTCCCCTCATAATGTGGCGACTTCCATTATAACAAACACATTTTCCTAATTTTTTGTTAATTTTTTTTTGTTGCAATTGGTCCACGCAATTTTGTGTTCCAATTTTCATTATAACCTGGGGATAGCTTTCCTCCCGCATTTACAAATGCACTTTTCTTTTGAGAGTTTGGCAATTATTGATGTTTGAGGTTTGTAAGCATCCATCATGACACAACCTTTAGGTCTATCTTGGAGGATGACTCCATTCCCTCAGCATCCAACGTTCGTATTTGCTCTTGTTCAAGCAAAGAGGCAAGGTTATAGTTGATTGCTAGGCCATGTATTCGTTCATTTCACATCACACATTCTACTTTCATTTTAGTGTCTTGTTTTTGTTTCAATTCGATTCAACTTTTAGCATTTAATTTTCTCATGTGTGAGTGTGGACGTGGGTTAAATGTATATGGCACGCATCCAACATGTTGTATGTTGAGAGGTTAATAGATATCACACATGACGCCATCAGAGACGTCATGTATGCCTTCGCCTGAAAGAATGAACATGATGTATAGAAAGAACGGTGGTACACCTTTACATCATGAGCTTCATTACAAATCGATCTTTACATGACTCGTGAAGATTAAATTTTTGTTGCCAATGTGATAATTATGAACCTAACACAAAAGACAATGACTATGAATGTCATTAATTGACCAACACGTGCAACTACGAAACTAAACACCATTGCTAAAATCTACAAATATAGAAGGATTCATGAAAAGAACCATTTTATTCCAATGGCCATGGAGGTGCATGCGCACCTAGGCGTGATATAGATCGTTTCATTAGGGAGTGTGTTCATCTTTTTCATAATAGACGATGAAAAGGTCAATTATCCTTGTCTTTTTACATTTAGTTTTTCAAACAACATTTTATTATTGCTTTTCAACATGCTTAGCCTCTACTACAGAGAGGAAGATTGGTTGATAGGAGATGTTTATTTTAGGCCTCCTATTACTATTAGATATCATGATTTGCATGTAGGCAACATGAAAAGGGTTGTGGGTGAAATAAATTCCTACCACGAGAAGGACTAAAGCTCTCTCCTTTTTTTGGTTCTTATGGGTTGCACATCTTTTGGCCTTTTGTTTTGTCTTTCACATGATGGTTCCAGCCATTGATTTTTATTGAATTATTTTTATCAAAAAAAAAAACCCCCAATGAACTTGGGATTAATCCAAGTTATATAATGTCAATGTAAATATTTTATATTTTATAACTTAGGTGAAAAATGATCTAACCCATGGTGTTTTGTAAAATACTCCAATTACTGTATTGATTTCCTTTTAGGTTTTGATAAGGTCATGTAATACCCCACAAGGTGTAGAAAGATATGTGATTGACCCTAGAGCATTTTTGGAATACCTAAAAAAGGTATTGCATTTAATTCCATCTTTTTAGCCATGGACAATACCCCTCAAATAGCTTACATGAAAAATGATTTAGCCCATGGTGTTTTACAAAATACCTTAATTGGGGTATTGATTTCCCTTTAGGTTTTTGCTAGGGTTATGCAATACCTTGCTAATTGTCAAAATATATATGGGCGAAAGCACACTACAATGACCCCCTTTGGAGCACTTTTGGGTCTAGTATTATAATACATATAATATAATTGTTTCAAAAGCATGGTACATTTAATTTTGGGTATCAATGTTGGTTTTTGGCCTTTATAACAATTATTTTTACAAAACTAATGTTATGTAATATTATTTTTAAAATAATAATAAATTTCATCACTTATATTGAAGAATCCATGAATATCTTTATAATATACATTGGTATAATAAGGCCATAATCTTGTTTTGACTACACTATCTTTAGAATTTCATTAGTCATTAAAATAATCAATTTTAATGAAATAAAAAAATGGCCCATTTAGCTATGCTTGTCATCTTCTATGTGGATGTGATTTCTTGTCAAATTTTCAATTTATCACACATTTATCGCATCTTTGTTCAAAAAACTCAATTTTTGATATAAGAATTCACAAATTAATCACTTGGTATCCAAACATGGTTCATATTATGTGAAATGACATGGTTCAATATGCTTTTAACTTTCATAAAGACTAAAAATCATTTTTTTGTTTTTTTAGAGTATATTTGTGTTTTTGAGGACGTAGGTACATTACATTTGTTTTCACAAATATATTCCAATTTCTCAATTTATAAAATGAAATGAAATAGTTTCTTTTCTAATTTCTTTCCTAGGTTATATTCTACCATAATATGAAAAACTATTGTGAAAATCTTTCAAAAGTTTGAGGTGGGATACATTCAAACATGCACATCCTTGGAAAGTAGTACAATGTGACACCGCAAGGTGCAAATGTCAAATTGTCCAATATTCATGTCTTGTTGTGCACAAAGAGAAAGAATTATTTAGATGGACTCAAATTTTACAACCAAGTTGAAGGTTTGATCATAATCAACCCCCTAAGTTTGAGTGAAACCTTGGGCAACCAATCGAGCTTTGTACTTGGTTATTTTTCTTGCAAATGTTATTTTGATCTTATGCACCCACTTGCAAGACATTGGCTTGTGATGTGCAATCTAATTAGTCAAGACCTTAGTGTTGTTCTTGATTAAAGATTGATGCTCATTACACATGGTTGCCCACAATTTTTGAAAATTCTTGGCTATTAACATATCACCTAGATGACTTCACCAATCAACTACCAAATAATTTATTTATGTTGACTTTTTTGGTTCACCAATTGGATTTTGAATTCTCCAATTTTTGGCATATAGAATATTACTAATAGGAACATAGTCTATTTCATAAGTATGTAGTTAATTCATGCTTCTTTTGTGAGGCACAAAAGTGTAATCTATGGTCATCGCATGGAGTTTCCTTTTGTCTTTTTTTTTTTTTGAAATTTTTTGGCATATTTAGTTAATAATTTTTCAAATTTTTAGTATTTTTGAAAATTCCAGTGATGATAATTTCATTGGAGCTGGTTTAGATGGGATGGGCTATAGTCGTAGGTTGTACAGAAAGACAATTTCAAATTGTAAATTTATTAGAGGTCGATTTCAAATCGGAATTTTTTTAAAAATAAACAATTTACAAGTTGTAATGTTTCAAAATGTCTTTATGGATCCTAAGATATTGAAAGAGAAACAAATCACTTTACTTCTATCAATGTCTTTTGGAATCTTTGCGTCCTTTAAAAAGAAAATTTGAATCTTTGTGTCTTTCCAATTTCATACACATGTTTACATGTAATTTCATAAAAATATGTGTTATTTCATTTGAATATGTTGAGATTATTTCAAGAAATTAACACTTTTTAAAATAAAGATTAAGCTAGTTTTCAATAAAAACTTCTCTCTTAAATACCTAATTCGAAGATTTAGTCCCTGCTTACTTAGCTGATTTATTGTTTATTCACCCTAATTGCTTCCAAATTTTCAATGAATTAAAAACAGAGGTGGCTGATTGAATCTCCCCTTTGACGATAATTGGGCAATATTTTGTACAATTTGAACCCTATATATATCTAAAATAACAAAGTTTTCAAATGTAAACCCTTATTTCTTTTTTGTCATTTCATCGTCATTGGTGATGCATAGCAGTGCAAAGCCCTAATAATATAATTTGTGCAAATCCACTAGATCAAACATTGGTGGTGCATAGCAGCATGGAGCCCTAATAATATAATTTGTGCCAATCCACTAGATCAAACAGAAAACCTAGCTGACTTCATTTCTTGGACTCAAAAATCTGGACTTGTCAAGTTCAATGATCCATGAAAGATGGAAAAAAAACAAATGACCTACTTTCTTGCACCATAAGACTAGATTTGCAAAGTTCTTCAATGATCATTGAAGAACTAAGTCAAATAGAAAACATATGAGGATGTTTGTATTGGTTGCATAGGTTTCATTGGAGGCATCACAAACAGCTCCAATTCATGGTCTTCTCTTTTGTCCTCCAAAGGAAAGCAAGCTCCTGGGAGTAGAACAGTTATTTATGTTGACAAGCCTCAGGCCTTCAATAAACTTGGATGCAAAGCTCTTGCAAAAATCCCACCCATGCCACCAAAAACCTCTGATACTTGCAAAAGTCCCACCTACACAATTCTTAAACACAATGTTGTTGTGAAGGATTAAATTGATTTCATAGCTTGTGAACTTGTGAATATGAGTACAAGAGAATAAATTTTAGTTTGTGGGTTCTAGCCATTTGAGCATGAAATTCTTTTGTCCAAGTTAATGGTTAAATTGGTTTCATATCTTGTATCTTTGAACCTAAACAAAAGGTTAGAATCCAAAATTAGGGTTAAGGCTTGTTTAGTAAAGGACCCTGTGACATGCTGTCATGCTCAGTCAGGGAGTGGTGTGCTGCATTTTTGCATTGAATGTTCGGTGTGGAGATTGATGCTGAGTGTTGTTGTCTTTAAGGAGGAGGTAATTGCTGGTGAAAGAAAAAGAATTTTGTTGGAGTAGTGTTTTGTTGTCATTGGCAGAGAGATGTAAGTGTTGGAAGACACACAAGTAGGTTAGAGCTGGAACTTCTGAGACTCTTGACAAAACCACATGATGCTGTCTTGAAATTTCAGCTGTCCTGATGATTATGAATAAGAAATTGGAGACATCTGGTGTTCTGCAACTTGTGCAATCTGTATCAGAGATGAGTTGCCTCTGGTTACCTTTGTCCTCTGTGGTGCATCTGGTGGTTGTGCCTCCTAATGTGGTTTTGTTTGTGGCAATGATAGAAGTTGTATGGGACAGTGTGTCTCGTTCTACAAGTTGGTGTGCATCAAAGTGAAGATTCTTAGCATTTGCAAACATGGTGCTACAAACACACTTGTAATCTTAGTTAGTTTGCTGGCCTGATACAACATGAGAAATTGGAGCTAGTTCATGATCGCCTCTGCAAATCAATCCTTGCAGGTTTGAGATTTGCAGCACAAATGGATTACTCATCACTGGGCACCAAAGAGGATACAGCATCCTTCACTGCAATAAAGAGCATGGCCACAGTCATGGTTGCATTCAATTACTTCGTGGTTTAATACTAATTGCTGTCTTTCTGATCCACCACCAGCAGCTGTAAGTTTTGAGGCCCAAAAACCAACTTCCTTGCAAAATGAGTCTCAAATGTACTGATGAAACCTGATTTTTGTCACAAATTCTGAAGATCTTTATGTTCTAGAGAAGCCAGGTGTGTCTCATATGTGCATATTAAGATTGAGTAGAGACAAAGTGCTCACATGTAGAAGGGCGCTCTTCTCAGTGAAGAGGTGGCCATTGAATCCTGTCCAGCTACAAATAGAGAATGGATGATGATGCTCATGGCAAGTTTGCAGCTGCAAAATAAGTGGGCAATTTAGAGGATTTCTTTGGTGTCAAATACCTTTATAATGAATTCTTTCATTCTGCAGAAGTAATTTTCCTGCATTGTAAAAGCTATGGGAAAAGATGTTCTCAAAAATTTCCTCAAACCATCAATTCCAGAATCCATGAACAATTCTATTGTTCAAGCATCAAGACGAAGGTGATGTTCGCATACAAAATGGGTACTTGACAGAATGTTTGCATGGGTGAATATTGGACATTTGCTATGCAGATTGTATACCTACTCAGCTTACTGTGATCGTACTCAGCTACTGGGTTTTAATTAGGCTAAATACTTGTTTTGGCTGAAATGCAATGACAAATTACTGATTATTTGATAATGATGCAGGTTTTCTGGTACTAAAGATCTTTCTTTCAGGCTCAGCTGCAACCTGAAGGATGGTGAAACTCAGATGATACAATCTCCATAGAACATGCAGACTGTGTGCATTGTGAAAATGCAGACTTGATTTTAGTCTCTAGGAACTTTAATGTCAGACAACTTGCATTTTGTTCACCACATCCATGGCAGCATGTACCATGATTGCAAAGTACTGCCAAATGAAGTGCACTGAGAGTTTTTCTGTCTTGCAGTTTTTCAACTTTGTATATTGCTGCTATTCATCCCACCCAACAAAGACAGTTCCAACCACTTCCCAGTTAGTGAGCTAAATCTCACTCCTGGTCAATGTCCTTGTGTCAGTGCTTCTAAGAAAGCTGATTTTGTCTTCATAATGCAATCATATTCAGATTTTGTTAAATGATGTACAATTGTGCAAAATAATCTTGCCAGTTCCCTGTCATGAGAATGATAGGAAAGTCACAACAATCTCATGTCTCAAGAAACTCTTGATGTCAGGTTTGTGTGCCAGTTTCTTGTCATGAAATGATAAAAAAATTACAACCACCTTGTTTCTCAGGAAACTCGGTTCCTTGTCATGAAATAATAGAAAATCCACAACAATCTCATATTGTGTCAGAAAACTCTTGATGTCAGATGTTGTGCTTCTGCACAACTTCTAGGTTAAAAATACTGTTACGAAACTGTGCAGTGTGACTTGGTACTGTGATATCCCATTTTTTGTGGGGCTGAACAATGTGCATGACCTGAGAAGGACAAAACAACTCAATCAGGAACAGTGGTACTGTGATGTCCCATTTTTGGTGGGGCTGAACAATATGCATGACCTGAGAAGGACAAAACAACTCAAACAGGACCACAACAGGAGCAGCTGACATGCAGCTGACATGAGAATCCTACAAAAGCAAGTTCCACATGAATCAACTGTGGATTTCAAATGTTTAATCGCAATTGAAATGCAGATTAGTTGCAGCACACAAAATCATAATGAATCCATTTAGTTTGATCACATTTCACAAGAAAGAATTTCAAACAAACTTTCAAACAGGATCTCAGCCTTGATTGCAGCTGCAGCTGCTGTTGCTGCTGCTTTTCGTTCAAATACATTGGTTCCTTCTTCTGGTGTTGCACATACGTCATACATGTTTTTTTACAATAGTGCATGGATCACTATGATTCGTCTCTACCAATTCGAAATGCTTTGCAGCTGCAAAAATGTGTATGTGGAGTACATATCAGTTTTCAACTGATTTCAGAAAGGCAAAATACTTCCAGTTAGAGGAATGTTGGTGATTCCCTGCAAGCAGATTCGTAAAGATTTCTATTGACAAACTCTTAAATTCAATTATAGAGGAGGAATCTGTGTTCGACCTAGTGAGTATTCGATGGCAGAGAATGTTTTTAGGGTTGGAAGGTGAACATGTTCACTAGGTACTGTCATTCCTTCCAAGAAAGAAGCCATTTCCATAACTTAGAGGACTCTTCCGTGGGGGCCAGGAAGATGTTTTGGTGGCAGGTGAGCAACCAATCCATCAAAGTCAAAAGTATGCATGCATGCCTGTTGTCGTCAAAAGGAATCCATTGGAAATCTCGAAAATGATTCTGAAAGTGCTCCAAAAGAGCTGGGGAAAATTCTTCCATAACTACTCGGCCGAAAAGAATACACGATGAAGATGATGGTAAAGTGAGATCCCACAAGAAAAATCTCAGGAAAGTCTCTGCAAAGTCTAGGGCGTGGTAGGTGGAAAACACGTAGGAAATGAAGGCAAGCGTCAGCACAACACGACGGCGTGAAAGAGCAAAGCACCTTTTACGTGACAAATGCACAACAGCTAGCTGTGCTCACTTTCCACCATGACAATTCTCCATTTGCACGATTAAACCATGAACATATCAATAGCTGGAGCACGGACTTGCAAAGAATTCGCTACAAGAGGACTGTCGCTGATCACGCAAATGCTGATTTCAGTCCTTCGTCAAAGCGTCAGATCAACAATAATATCATCACCAGGACAAAGAATCCCACAGAAAAATGGAAGTGAAGACTGTGAACACCAGTGTTTGCCGGTTATTGCTTTTTCGACCTGGTTATCAATAAGGTTATCAACCTTGATAACCTATCAAGTGGTTATAGATTTTCTGAGAACCGGTACATAACCTAACTGTTGGTTGTATTGAATTCTTTAAAATTTGATAATCTACTCAGATGTTTGACATTTTCGTCCAAGTAGGTTGTCAATCCTTTTGCAAACTCAAAACTTTGATGAAGACTCAATTTGCAAGCAACATAATCCTATTTCAAGAAACCCTAGAATATGGAGATGTTATCAATTTATGTTATGGGAAACAAAAAATTCAAGAATCGTAATATGGTGTGTTGGATACATACACATGGGTAATTCACAAAATGGTTTGTGATGCGATGCTTCCTATGGTGAACCAATGTATCTTGAATCAAACCTACAGATATTGGTTGTTTTCAAATGCTCTCCATGTTACCTTTTTTATAAATGCAGTCCTATAATTTGAAATTTAGAGGTTTGTGCATGGCCAACCTCATCACTTTGATAAAAAGGGATTTTCAATTACAGTTGCAAGTCTTGCAAATACAAATGATGGGAAAAGTGCATGTTGTTTTGTCATGGTTTTGAAGAATTAGTCGAACAACACCAAATTGGATAATGCAAGAGAAGGAAAAACCAATGAGACTTTCAAGTCCTCACATTTGAGAAGCTTCTTAAAGATATTTTCATTAAGAAATCCTTAACCATTGCATGATTTTTTCAGCAAATAATAATTTTTATCATTGCATCATTATGAACATTTTTTCCTATCCTATTTATGTGGCTTAACCTATTTACCCTAGCTATTCTAAATTATCTTATGTTATTTTAGATTATTTTTAAGCCACTCTAAGTTTTACCTATAATATTTTAAGTTATTATATGTTATTCTACCTTAGGTTATTTTATATTATTTTATTCTAAGTTATTTTAAGTTATTTTAATTTTTATTTGCACCTTAAACTATTTAAAGCTATTATATCTTATAATAATCTTAGAATAATTTTAAATAATTTGGAATCGTTTAAACTAAAATAACTCTTGGTTATTTTAGGTTATTTAATTATAAAATATTCTAAGTTATTATAAATAATTCTACTTTAGGATATTATAAATAATTTTCAGATATTCAAATTAGATTATTAGTAATGTAAAAATAACCTTAAATAACTTAAATAACCTAAAATAAATTAGACTAAAAGAACCTCGAATAATTTAAAATAACTTGTAATAGACTAGGGTAGAATAACCTACAATAAGTTCAAATAGAATGGCTTTGAATAGCTTGAATAACCTTGTTAAAGGCAAGAATAAACTTTAAGATTTTTAGGAAATGTAAAAAGCTTATAAAAAATGATATTAAAATTTTTATTGATTTTTTAGGATTTATCTAGAGTCTATGGCTTCAAGCCATGTATATTTGTGTGCCCCCTTTTTTTTTATACGAAAAGACACATTTTTATTAAATTAAATATGAAAAGATACATTATCTGATATTGTCCTCTTGTATTTTGATGGATAGACACCCAAGCTCCCATCTATTTCCCACCCACATGTTATTCTTGAGCACTATTTGGAACGATTTCTTAGCAATATATTGGATATTTCCACAAAGCTAACTTGGGCTATATTATACACTTGGGATTTGCTAGTTTTGATTACTAGATAGGCACAATTCCAAGCCAATACAAATGTACTATATGTAGACTTGGCATCTATGGAGCAAATTGTTTCAAGTAAAACAACAATGATATTGTTAGGGATGGTTATGAATTTCAAGAAGCCAACAAATTACAATGACCACCATGGCATCAAACATAGGTATGTGTTGTTTTTTTCATCCTTGTCATTGCATATTTATATGATCAAAAGTGTTGAACATGGGGGGGGGGCTGATGGGATGGATAGATGGATAAACTTGCAATTTGGAACTTTTGTGTGGTTTTTATTTAATATTATAAAACTTGTTAGGTTAATCACCTTTTGTTTAAGAGGAGTATTGCAAAGGATTTTTTGCACATCATGTTCCACAATTTATGTTTCAAATAGACATGATGTAGATGCCTTAGATCACAAGGAGAAAATCTCCACACACTTAAGAGGAGGGATCTATCATTGATCAAACTTTTGGTATTGCATCAAGTCATACCGGCTAGTATGATCCTTGCTACTAGTGTTGATGCCATTGTTGATACGATGTCATATACATATATACCAGACCAACACTGGTTTTGACCACCTCCAACATATGGTTTTGATATAATTGGTTAATAGAAATAGTCAGGCTCCTTGTGCATGGGACAAATCAATGGAGACACACAAAAGAATTTTGTTTTCTTTTAAATTTTTTTGAGACATGACTAAATTTTGTTTTGGGTGGAGTGCATAGAATTTGGACACATTCATTGTATTCAATAAGAGATGTAAGGTAACCTCATCGGGTGCAAGCATACAAAAGTAGGTCAAAAAAATATACGTTGCAAGTAGAAAACACAAAATTGTCAACTTTGAAGCATAGAAAGTAAAACCTAATCTTTAAAAACATACAAAAAAATTACATGAGTGTATGTAAAATGGTATGGATATGTTGTTTAAAGCTTAAGATTTTGTGTTTCCTTTTTTTTCAACCTACTTTCACTTTACTTTCCAAATTTATGTTTTGTCCCAAATTGCACAAAGTAACGTAAAAATATATTAATTAATTATCATTTGATCAAAAAATTCATATGTCTTATTTTTAGACTATTCGAAGATTGTTTTGACATTATATGCAAGTATCAATGTTTGGGTTCATACTACTTTTAAGAGGCTTCACATTATCATAATTGAAATATTCCAATTTCAAAAAAAAAAATTAATATGCATGATAATTTAGACATCAATATCGCAACATTTGAATAGTTTGATTTTGAAAAAATATTAAACATTAACTTGCGATAAATAAATAAAATGATGAAAGTAATAGAATACATGAAATATGACCATATATGATTTATTTAGTATAGCAAGTACATTCTGAAATTTGTAGCATTGCTAAAAACCTTAAAATTCGAAAATGCAAACTTTACTTTTCATGTACTTTTACTTTTTGAGCAAGGATCACCAATTGGTGTACTTCAATATGCTTATGCCCCATTAGCAAAACAACACATAAACATGGAAAACAATTTGTTCCACCAAGTCATGTTTATGCACCCCACCTCCCACCCCCATTTACTATTCTATGGTAAAGTTATGTTGTTGAAACTTATTCCATATCTACTGATACATGGGGAAAGTGTGAGGCATGCATGCATTGTATTCTAGACAATAGTTTGATAGTTGGCTTTGGAAGGCAAAGTGTGCAAATCATCCATTGTCCATAAACATTCATAGTTGAATTTGAATTTGTTCATAGACTCCAAATGGTTCATTTTTGGATGTGATAAGGAATGGGTTTGACCTCTTGAAGCCATGTGGAGTTCAAATGCCAAAAGTAGTGCTACTATTTAAAGATTTGGCCTTTGAAGAATGGCAATGGGTTTAGAGTTAAAACTTTTAAACCTAGAAAGCAAACAAAAAAGTGGGTGTAAATTCTCTTAGTTTTAGACTACTAATGTGAGAAGGTTTCTTATGGTTTCTAAATGTTGACTTCAATTGCTTCTTTTATTTAAGATGGATTTCAATGGAATGTTGTTTCTTGAGTGAAAACGGAGACAAATGTTAATACCAAGTAGACTACATTTGTTCCTTCTTTTTGTCTTAGATGGAAATCAATCACTGCTATGTAACCCTTTGCCTCCTTTCATTGTGTTGTTGCATCCAGCAATGGGACCCTCGTGGGATATTACATGGCAAAAGGTAGCACTTTTATCCTTTGGAAACCACTTAGTTTTTTCTTGTCAAAATTCACTACACCAAGAAGAACATGATCAAGACATTCTTGTAACAACATGATATAGACAATTTTGTGGGATGAGAAATAATTTCAATCTAAATATTTTTGTTCATGGATCTACATGTGAATGTTATTTACAAGACATGTTAGATTATCTTAACAATGATTTGGATGATTGTAGATCGGAGGTGGGTTGACAGTTGAAGGCTCTAAGCTTCTGCTCAAGGTTGCTGAATGTTGAGGTATGCTTTGTCTTTCTAGCTCATTGGAAAAAAGAGCATACCTTCTTGTGAGGAAAGTGAAAATCACTAGTGCTATGTAGAAAATGTGAGCCCTGTTTTCAGACAACTGTAAATGACAGTGTCCTTTTCCCTCTAGTGAGACCAACATGAATATTATGCGGTGTAGAATCTGCTCCTTTGGTTTTATGTAAATTATAGGCATGGGCAACCCTTCTCTTGGATGAAAGCTTATTAGTCTGCAATTAAGTAGGTGCAGAATGGAAATTTCACTACACCAAAGTGTTTTACATGGTCTAGTTTCAACTTTTTGGTCCATTTCGTAAAATGTATTGTAAAAACTATCTACACATGTAGAATCGCAACTATGTAGAAATATTTCTTTGAAACTTGTGTGACCATGTAAACAACTCCATGAGCAAGCCAAACCAAAGTTCTTGACAACATTGCATTGTTCTGGTGTTGTGATAGTTGAAGGGAAGTCTGCTAGTACAAGCCACAAATGTGATGGGCTCACTTAGGTAATTTGAACCCAATTCTAAGAAGACTTTGCACTATGTGGTTGGGTGTGTTTATTCACTTTGGTGTCTTTGACTACTGAATTGAAGTGTTTAGGGTTTAGGGCTTACTTTAGTTAAGACAAGGGTCACCGAAGCAGCAAAGAACTCATTTTCTCATTTTTCAATGATATGCCTAAACAAACTAGGAACCAGTTATGATTGGTTTGTTTGTGACTTTCACAGGATGCACACAAATAAGCTGTGACAATGGTGTGCATTTGTGACCCATGCAAAGACACAATTTCGATTATTTCTTCTTTTTCCTTTACAGTTTACAATTGATCAATAGTGGGTTGTGGGTTGTCTATGATGGTGTGCAAGGTGCAGACTTCATGGAGTGCAAATTTTAAACAAGAGTGTTGATTGGAACTATTCAAGCAATGTATACTAATAGCCTAAGGTCCAAAGGCTAGAAGCCTTGGAAATAATTTTGTACGACAATGCTGAATTTGAAGCATTTAATGTGACATTTGAAGTAAATTTTACTAACACCCATCACTTTTAGGATTTGTGGATGATTTTGTGGGTTCTGATCTGAAATCGGTGCTGATGATGATTTCAGCAGGGAGTAATGGCAACAGATCTAGTCTTTGCCATTCAAGATGAAGGTGATGATGGTTTGATACTTTGTGAATCAAACACTCATGAGGTCATGACAGTATTCAATTTATCAGTGTGTGCATTTTGGGTTTGCTGGAATTGATGCAATGGTTAGTTTTGAACTACAATTGTGAATTTTTTTTGTGCAATTTGCATATATGTTCCAATCTTGAAATGTATAGTTAATTTTTTGTGCTTGCACGCTTACCTGATTTTGAAGAGACACTAAGGATTCTTGTGAGGTTTGTTGGCCTTACAGGGCTCTCATAGATTTGAGGTGCCAATTGGGCATTGCATGCGAATCACAGAAGGCCCATTAGGTTTGACCTCCTATTTTGGAGCCAATATCTGGAGATGCATCCATGCTCGGCACTTGGCACTAGCATTACAAAGTCGATGAAATTGGTCAAGTTTGTCTGTCTGTCTATGGTTGAAATGTAAGTGGACTGGATTATTGGTTCCCAAAAATTGTTTAAAAATTCCTTAAGAGTGAATCTTCCCTACTAACTTCTCTTCCAAGGTTTTGAAAACCTTGGAGGCTTAATGAGGCAAACCATTAGTTGTTATGATATTTTCAGTCTCATTGAGATTTATGGAACTTCTATTACAGTGCAGGTTGTTGTTAATGTATCTGATTATTAACCCACCATCACATTGAACTCCCCACAAAACTACCTCAGAGTCTCAAGCAAAAAATTACATTCACAATATTTCATTTATTACTCGGTTTGTAGTCAGTGGTCACTGATTAGGTCCTTCTTCAGTCTAGGACATTGGGTTTTTCCTGTACTACCTTGTAATTTCTTCTTACATCTTGGACAAAAGATGTGTTAAACAGTCCCTTAAGGTGCACATTCTCATGCACCTAGTTGAAGAGACTTATTTCTAGCTCATGGTTTATGCACCCATGCACCCCTTCATCTGCTTAAGGTTTGTAATGTCCAGTAAGCCAAGGTGTATTTATTGACCATTAACCATTATGCAATGAACTATTTGTTTGATTTTTTGATGAAACCTAATTGACCATCATCCAAACCTAACCATCACCCAAAACAATTCAGGTAATTCCTATCTATATTTGATTACCCAATCAAGGAATCTGAGTATTTTTGTAATTAAAATAACTGGCAATAAAAATTTAATATTATCAATTGTTTTTAGTACTTTCTAGTTTTAAATTCACCCTGTTCAAAATTGCACCAGGAAAAGAAATGTGGATATTTACAGATTTTTTGAGCGTTACCATTTTTGGACAATATACTTGTTTACACTCCATTTAAAACTTGTGAAATGCACACTTTGCTGAGCACAAGTTTTGGTAGCTATAAAACTCACTGATAGTAGATGATGAGTAATTTGATCCTTGAATTTCATTGTAGATCGTGGTAGGGTTGCACAAGCCAGTTTGTGGGCTCTGATGAAAATCTTCAGGATTTTAAATGCATGAAGCCAATCTTGTCAACATTTTTTTTGCTTTGATTTTGGAGAGATGAACTTTTGGTGCAAACAAATCATTCAATGGTGAGCTTAAAGAGCATCTCCACCCCCACACCGGCAAACATCCCTTTTCATTAAATCTTGTAGCAAGATAGTGCAAATCCTACTACTCTCCGATATTAATGGTCCATTTTACAATGGTCATTTCCCTTTAAAAGCTGATTTGGACAATGACTATTACTTGTTTAGATGTAAAGACATAAATGGTCTTTGAATCTTTAAAAGGACTTTTATGACATTTCTAGGTGGGGACGGTCTCATTAAACGATATTCTATTATAAAATAAGAAAATTGTTTACTATTTTGGGGTGGAAATGTTCTTATACAATACACATTTTTGGTGAATTTTTGTTAGTGCAGTCCTACCAATTTTTTGGACATGGAAAGTTGTAACACAAACAAGATGGAAAGTACAGCTTGAATTTTCTTAAGCAAAAAAAAAGGAATGGAAAACATCAGCTTGAATATCAAAACCTTAAGAAATCTCATTTTTCAAGATTAGGAAACTTTGGTGTTGTTGGACTTTGGAGTCTCATAACTCCTAAGGAAGCTTCATTGAAAATTGAAGAAGCAGATTGACTCAGCCATAATGCTCAATTGGTATGCCTCAAAGAATCAATGGTTTTAATGAAAGAACCAGTAAAGATTTGATGGTTATAAACATGGTGATTTGATATCTTTCAGATTTTTGAAAACCACAGTTATACCTCAGCATTGGTTCTTTGATTTCCAAGAACTATGGTAATCAACCCTAAAGTGCTGCTGTGACAACCACCAGCGTCTGTCTAGTGTTGGTGCAGCATGACTTTTGAACATCCCAGCTTGTCCTAGTATTGGGTACTTTTTGAAATTTTCATATTAGTTTGGTCATTTGTATTTGGTACTTTTGGAAACTTTTCATACCAGTCTGGTCTTGATATTGGATCCAAAACTGATATTCAGCTGGTACGAATGAGGCAAATATATTCTTGGTATTGAAACTGGTATAAAATTGGTACAAGGCTGGTATTACCTCCAGTCCCTAATCCCTACATTGGTATTGTCTCAGGTCATACAAATTTGGTAGGTCCTTACTACCAGTATTGATACCAAGTGCATGCATATGTACTGGACCAAAAGACTTGTTTCTGATAATCACCCCAACATTGGTACTTACCTCAAACACCCTCAAAAGTTTAGTCAGCACCCAATAGACCCAATGGAAATAACTTTCATTACGTTAACTAACAGAGACATTAACAACTGTTAGGTCTTACTTTCCTTATGAATCAACTAATTCTCATGTTGAATTGGATGTTCAGCATGCTTGCCAATTCTGCAGACCTACTCAACAAGTCATGCTGATTGTGTGAAGTATGTTTTATAGACTGTACAATTGTTAACACCAAAAAGCCGGTCGAGTTTGGGCAAGGTTTAGCAGATTCCAGCTACTAATGAGCAAAGACAGCTGCTAATGCCAAGAAGCAAGCAAGGTTTTGTTCATTGTGATTCCTAACTTGCTAGTAACCCTACCCACTCTCTTGTAGGTTATATGATCAAAAGTATGTCCAACCAACAGTATCAATACACATAGGCTTTGGATTAATGAGTGGTTTCTTTTTATAATGTGGTTATGGTTGTATTAATCAATATTCCAACTTAGGTCAGATTCTTTGAGTTTCTATCACATAAGTCACATCCACTGATTTGTTCAAAGGTCATCAACTTTAATCTAAAAGCAGGGGCAATTGATTCAGCCACCATGAGGCCATATCACTCTGCACTTGGTGTAAGTTAAAACAATAATTTGAAGATTATTGGGAAAAGGGAAAATTATAATAAGAAAAATATTTCCTTCTATTCTCTTTTGCAGCATGTTATTGCAATTGGAATTCATGGGCTTCAAACCCATAAGTAAAATCCACAAAAGACAGTTAGAATGCTTGATGGGCAACAAAAGTTGTTATTCCTAAAACAAAGTGATAAATGGCAACTAAATCTCAAAGCTTTATTGGAATAAGGATCGCTTTGACATCCATCTCGACTAAATCCAGAGAAAAACAACATGTTGTATGTAGCTTTATTATGAGTGAAATGTTTGGTAGACTTGCAAGTTCTTGAACCCCTTTCCCATACTATTTAAAAATATTTTCAAAAACAAATTGTTGACCTTGTTGAAGAAAACACATGCTTGCAAGTTCTAGAGCACATTGCTTGATACACATGTTTGCATTATGCAATATGGAAAAATAACCAAAAAAAAAGTTAATATGAATTTATTAATAATAGTCAAATAGTTAATAAATTTGGATTTGTAAATAATTACATCTATACTTGTGCATAACTTATGAACTTTGATAAATGATCCCCATTATGAGTTTATTTATAACAACCAAATAGTTAATAGAATTTGAATTTGCAAATAATTACATATATACTTGTGCATAACTTATGAACTTTAATGAGTGATCCCCATATTTTAAATAAATAAAGTTGATGTAACTTTCACATAAAGACTTTGGGATACCTAGGTTACTAGCCTCCTAAAATATGATTATCCTAGTTATCTAAGTTAACCTACCTTATAGATAATTACCCTAAATTAACATAGGTAACTTTTTTGTTCGCCTGGCTACCTAGCTACCCAGAAGTAATTTGATTTATTCTTTTCCATCCTAGGTTATGCAATTATGTAATCATTGATGTAGTCATGGATTGGGGTTTATTAGTATTATGTGAATATGAATTTATTCACCATCATTCGACTAGTTGAATTTTGCAACTATTAATTTTTTTGAAAAAGATAAAATATTTTTTTACACTTGTTTGTATTTTTTTTATAAAAATTGTAATACATTACATCATATATCATTTTGAATTTTTAAGATTTCGTTTAATTTTCTTTAATCCAAAGGAAGATTAAATGCAAGTAGAATGATTACTTTTAATTTTGAGATTCTTGAATTGACATTAAATAACCTTTGATTAATCTAGAGCTTTTTTCCTTGGTCACTAGGTTCTAGTTTCATTATTGAAAGTGTGTACTAAAATTTGTTACCAAAAGTAGTATAATGTATATTTAGTATTAAAATTTCAATAATTCAACATAATTTATTTTCAACTTTTAAAAGGTAAACAATATTACCTTTTCAATTTCTTTCAATTTTGGAAAAAAATTGGAAGTTTTTCCAATGTTCCACAATTTGCAATTATTTTATGCAAGTTTCTCCAAGGAAACTTGTTAAAATCAAGGAGGCATTATTGTTTTATTTCTTTAATGTGAAAAGTTTTGGGAAATTTATTTTATCCTTGAAGTTGTCTTTCTAAACTATATTATGTGATTTTCTAGAATTATATTTTTTTCACAAGTTTGAACCAACAAAGTTTTCAAGTTGCTACATGAAGTTTGTTAAAATCTTTACCTCATTATGAAGAAACCAATAATCTATTTGCATTATCACGTGCAAAATTTCATACCCCTTTGTCATGTTTATGTTGTAAGGAGTCTATTTGAATATTTATCTTTAATCTTTTTGATTTTCAAACCTAGAGTATATTGGATGGCCTTAAGAAGCCTAGGGTAAAATAGTTTAAAATAACATAAGGTAGAAGGACCTATAATAACCAATAATAACCTGCATAAAATAATTTAAGTAAAATAACCTAAGGTAGAAGTAGCAATTAGTAAGTTACCTGCAAGTTGCTACAACATTATTATTTTTAACCTACTATTAAGTTACTACTAGATTATAAATTAGAGCAAGGTTTTGTTCTTAGGAAAACAACTAGTCCATAACTATTAATGATGGGATTAGTTACTTACCTACAAACCTACTATGGTACATACTACCTATTTACCTATTATGATACCTACGTATTTACCTTCCTACATGTTATGGTACCTATTACATATCTACCTATCTACTATGGTACTTAATTAGCTACCTACCTAACTACCTAATAGGTACCATAATAGCTACCTACCTAGTTATCATAGTAGTTATTTACTTATCAAATTTTCATACTAGGTATTTAAATAATTTAAAATTAAATATTATGGTAGGTAGATAAGTAGGTGGGTGGGTATGATAGGTTTAGTTTAATTTGGTAGGCAATTAGATGACCAATACACCTCCTACTTATTATGTTACCTACTTAATTATTTTTAAATTATCATCTCATCTATTTATGTAAGTTTACTATATACAACATAACATATAAAATTTAAAATGTTTAATTATGAAGTTGTACTTCATTGGTAAAGATTTGGTTCATCATCGTGGAGGTGAAAGGTTCAATTCTTAATACTTGCAACCTATTTTTAGAGAGCTAGGCTAGGTAGGTTTGGTTGGGTAGTTAGGTTAGGTCACCATCTAACTACTTACCTTTTTTCAATTTACCTATCACTATGATTTTATTTTTGAAAATAAATTATTTTAATATGACTAGTCAAGTGATCCAGTGCCCTACCAGTCCAAATGAGTAGTAAAAAATAACCACCCAATCATAATGGCCATGTTAAATTTGACTCGCTAAATATGACAAGGCATTTTTATGTAGAAATGCTCCATCTAAGGTGATAAGCTTGGTTTTTGCTTTTTTTTTTGTGAGGATTGTTTGCGAGGAATACTCTCAATTAGATCCTTTGTGTTTCTTCAACTCCAATTCTTCTCTAGTGTGCATTGGGGTTCATAGATCATATTTGTGTAGAACCACAAACATGAATAAAAGTGTGTGTGTTTGGTGGAAGTGACGAAGATCCCTAGGGGCCCCATGGATAGTTTGAAGAAGGCATCAACATTGTAGATTGTGAGGATGTTGGGCATGTTGAATGAAAACCTGGGGAATTTGCATTCACGAAGAGGCTCATTTTGTTTGTGAACTCTGGCATTACAGGCTGTGCATTGCTCTACAGACTTAGGGGAGAAGTGAAATCTGTCAATGGTGCCAGTTGTTTGATATATTCCTGTCAAAATTGCTTGAGGGTAGCTGAGGATTAACATTGGGTTATGAGAGAATGATGGGTTAGTTGATACCAAGTGAGACCCCGATAGCCTAATGAGAGATGTCCAGAGAGATCTGATCCACCAGATCCACCATTCTTATCTTGTATCTGTGGTTGATTTAGGTCAATTGGTTAGGACGATAGGTTGTTGGGAGTTGATGCTGCTGGTGTAGGAAAGCATGAAATGTGTACCACCAGGGATTGTATCAATAGAGTTGCTGAATGATCAGAGATGAATTCATAAGTTCTATTGATGTTCAAAAGCGGTATGATTTGGGTGGGAACCAGTACACAGTGAGCTGTAGTGATGATTCACACAACCTCCTTTTTGGCCACAGGTACTCATGTCACAACTTTGATTTACAAAAGACACGGGCATTTAGAGATTATGAAACATATTACATGACTAATTTGTATATGTTGTTCAGAAATCTATACCAAACACATCACTATGTAAACTTATTCTTGAAAATAAGGCACCCAACAACCCCCCCCCCACCCCCTTTCACCCTGCTGCCCGCAAAACTTAAAACCAACCCTAGCTAGCCAATATCAACCTGGTTATAAAATGATTATTAGATAACCGACCCTTGTGCATAACAGGCGGCTATTGTTTAAAACCAGCTAAATTGATAACCGGGGTTATTACTTTGATTACAAAATTGATAGCAGACAGACAGTTCTATTTTTTTGAGGAATTTCTATGGAGCTTGGACCTCGCAAAATACAAGCACGTTGTTTTTTAAATTAATAATAATTGAAATTATTACTAAAATATAGCTCGTCCTTTTAGATTGCAATCTTTGTCTGATTCAAGAACGATCCGGAAAAAGCTCTTTCTTTGCTGTCACAAAGACGTGAAGTGATCGATATAGGAAGCAGTCGACCTGGTTCTGAAGCATGCAAAGGATTTGAAATTGTGTCGCTGCTGCTGCTGCTGCTGCAGCATGGCAATGTCGAATGGAGGAATTGAGAATCACAACGGCAAAGTGGACACCAATCATTTAGTGCAGCGAGGAATCGGGAATTCGGCCTCGCAACTGACCCATCTTGATCCCGAATTAGCAGATGGAAATCACCATGTTGAGAACTCCAACTCCAATACTCCAGACATGCGCCTGTCCAAAGAGACAGTCCATCACGTCGGCAAAGGCAACTCTGCCAATCCCAATTTCCTTTTGGCACCTGCTTGTTTTCGTCAGAAATCCAGCTTTTACCATTTCTGTTTGCTTGTGTGTGAAAGTGTGCGTGTGCTTGTGCGCTCTCTCAATGCTTCTGTTCTCTGTAATTATTGAAGAAGACTTCCAAGCTGTTGAGGAGATCTTTACGACAGTTCTTTTGGATAAAGGGAACTCTTTTAAGAAGAGCGAGAGGATCATCTGTTTTGTGCGATTCTTGCAGACACATGGTGGGAGGTGGGATGCCATCTGATTGCGGCTTTCGACAACAGCTACGTGCTCGGATATCCTGGGCTCGTTATGGTGTATTTGGGCTGGATCGCGGGACCAATTTGTGTGGGAGCATTTTACGTCGGATCCTTCTACAACAACTACTTGCTGGCTACTCTTCATGAGACTGGAGGGAAGCGCCACATTCGATCTCGTGATCTCGCAGGCCATATCTTAGGTATGCCGAAAATGCTTATGGAAGCTGCTTCACAACAAATTCATCAATTACTGAATAAATTCTCATTGTCCAAACAGCATTGCTGATATTTCCTTGAAATCTTCAACATGAAGCGCATGGCACATTGGTTATAACCTTGAGAAGAGATTTGGTTCCAAGGAGATACGTGCATCCTGACATGAATTGTGCATGATGATGATGATGACTACTTTTTTAGGTCCCATCATGTACAAAGCGACATGGATTCTGCAGTTTTTGAACTTGGGCATTGCAACAGTTGGCAGCATCATATTGTGTGGTGAATCTTTGCAGGTATCTCACCAGTTGATCTGTACTCACTGTACTCTGTTTGCCTTGTTTCTCTCTCATCACCACAACATCTTCTACTTCATTTCTCTTTAAGAGAAGAATTGAAGGATACTGCCATGCCATGGCTGACTACAATGTATTGAGCACACAATTTGCAATGTTCCCCACAACTTATTTGATGGTTTTCAATATCCAAGTGTTCTGTGTGATGCCATTCAAACTTTTTTGCAGTTAAGTGATGGTACTAGCTTGGTAGCATTCGTGGTTGCTGCAACTGAGAATGTCATGAAACATAGTAATCTGTAGAATCAGTGACAGTTTCCAGAGCATTAAGCTTCTGATTGATTCTTGTAGGGAATCTGGGTGGCTTACAGCCACAACTCAGCAATCACGCTGCCAATCTGGGTTGTGATATCTGGTGGCACTTATGGTCTCTTTGCTTTTTTTGTACCAACGATGCATTCACTGCGGCTCCACACAGCTGTCTCAATTTTCCTTTCTCTCATTTTCATTTGCATAGCTGTTGGCACTTCTTTCAATGATGGTATGAAATTGTCCCTTACTTCATTCTTGTTACTTTTTGCATGATTTTCACAGACAGCAATGACACTTGCAATGTGACACCTTAGTTTTAGTGAACTGATACTGAAAATTAGGAATTGGAGCTCAGCAAGTTTATGATGTCTTCTGCAAATTGTTTGCAGGCTTCAGGGCTGCAGCACCAAGGGATTACTCATTACTGGGCACCAAAGCTGATGTGTCCTTCAGATCCATTGGGAGCCTGGCCACAATTGCATTTGCATTCAATAGTAACATCCTTCCTGAGATGCAGGTAAGTAACCTCAATGCATTATATCTCACATCCACCATCAATGTAGCTAATTAATGTTTCAGTTCTTCTGGTTTTGCACTGATATGTGTAGTAATCAAGTGCTTGATCTGGTGGTGTTTGTGCATTGAGAACTGCAGGCAGTAGTGAGGCAACCAACTGTGAGGAACATGCACAAGGCCCTTGTAATGCAGTTCACACTTGGCACCTTCCCTATCATCTTAGTCATGATGACTGCTTATTGGGCTTACGGGAACGCAGTCAATCTTTACTTACTGAACTCCACATCAGGTCCCAGACCTTGGGTTGCACTTGCCAATGTAATGGCCTTCTTGCAAATGATCGTCTCAATTCATGTGAGTTCAGATCCTTAAACCCTAGCTAGAAACTGCTCATGCAGGGTGTAATATTTCTAAGTTGACAAACCTTTTGCAACGACATTCAGTACTGCCTCATGGACATTTCTTGATCAGCATGTTCTCACAATGTGGGCTTCAATGACTCATGTGCAGGTCTATGCATTGCCTATGTATGAATTTGTTGACACATTCTTTGGAAGAAACTATGGTGATAAACGGGACTGGTCTGCTCACAGTACATTGATTCGTTTCCTTACACGTGGGACATTCATTGCAATTGCCACCTTCTTTGGGGCTCTACTTCCATTTTTTGGAGACTTTGTTGCTCTGACGGGTGCATTATCTGTCTTTCCCCTCAACTTTGGGTTGGTACATCTCATGTACTTGAAGGTAATATTTCAAGTCTGCAGTTCTGATCCATTCTTTCTCCATACAATAACCTTCGTGCACCTACATTTGCTCATGAAACTTGAATTGAAGCCAGTGATCTAAGCTACTTGCTGTTGTTAATTTTACATTGTTCGAGGAGTAAGATATGGGTGGGCTCTATTGGTGCTGCAGGTAAATGGCAAGAATTTTGCACTCTATCAGGTTGCTTGGCACTGGGTCATGATAGGTCTAGCAGTGATTCTGACGGTTGCCACAGCAACTGCATCTATCAGGCAAATAATCTCAGATGCAACCATCTCCCATGTCTTTTAGAATACTTAGCCTGCACACAAGATTTTCCTTCCACTAAAGGGCACATGTCAAAGATCAAGACCTGGAAAACTGAAAAATGCAGGCCTAATTCACCAAAATTCAGTCTCTACTACTTGGAAAGGAGCTTCTTGGACTTCCAAAACATCTTAGCTTTAAGCCACAACTCTCAAAATGAAAAGGTCAACTTAAAACATGACCAAGCTAAACATTTGCATTGGAGTTAGGATACTCTCTTCACTATTGGCTGTAGAGATGTTAGAATGGAAAAGAAAGATATTCGCTTCACTGTTGGATGTAGAGATATTCCAATGGAAAGAATTGATTCATTGATCATTTTATTGTCCAATTCATGAATTGTCAAAGAGTTGTACAACATGGTTTCTTTAAACATTTTCATATGTAGAGTTAGAATCTTGCAAAGCAGGTATTAATACTCTAGAAAGCTCCGACAACTTAAACACAAAATAGTGAGTTTTCACAATGGACAAATGCATTGGAAAAATATTTTTAGCATAAAGTACAAGCATCACAAACTTAGCATCTCACAATTAGATAATGCAAATTGTGCAAAATTTGTTCATTCATAATTTGTACATTTTGCACATTAATATTGTGCATTGAAAACCCATTTGAAACATAGATTTTTTGGAATAGCGAAATCTATGTGACATTTGTTCATTCATAGATTTGTAATTTATTCGTCAACACATTTATTCGAGTGTCAAATGTGTTTTCAACACATGATATTTGTGCATAAAATGTATGAACCCAAATTTCACACAATTTTCATTATTAATTCATTACATGCTAAATTTGTGATGAATATTTCGTATTGAAGATAAATAATGATTTGAACATTCATAAAATCTTGATTATGAAATTGCATAGCTAGTTTTTGTTGCAATTCTAGCCTTGGGCTTGTGACCAAGGTTGGGGCAAGACAAGGAAAATCAATCAAAAATAATCCTAGGGAAAGCAAGAACCCAAGTTGACATGCCTTTAAATGTAAGGAAGTGTGGAGAGTGCAAGAGGGGTACTCACACTTTGGAAGCTAAAGATTCACAATGTTTCAAATATATGGATCAAGGTTTAAAGGATTAAATCTTGTTCAAATTGGGTCTTATTTAGACCATTGAAAAGGTCAAATACATTAAAGTGAGGTTTCATTTTCAAAATAAAGATCTATAACAATAATTATGACTATTTGAAGGATTGAAAATAAAATAGCTAAAGCAACCTTCTACCATTTAATTGATGATTTGAAAAGTTAAATCACCCCCAATTTGAAGAGCTTGATATGTCATTAAAAATCTTTTTTTCAAGCTCTACAAGTTTTTTTTTGAAAGATTTTGAATTAAAATAGAATGAGAGAGTTATGAATCTCAAAGTTCTAAAACTCATAATTTGACAATTTTAGGACTCCTTGAGCCAAATGACCATTTAAATGTAACCATGTGACAAGTTGTAAAGTATATTATCAAGAGGAGGGTGGTAGCTTTCCCAAGTCCAAACCATGATGAATCTTGTGAATTTTAATTAGTTTGTGGTTCATTCATGTAGAACTAACAACATTTCTCTTGTTTTGTTTGTGTCATTTGACACATTTGTGAATTCAACATAAGAGTTCATTTTAATTCCATTTCAAACCTTTCACACTCTTTTTCTTGTTGGGAATTAAGGAATGTGCATTGGGTTTGCATTTTATTACATAATTGAAAATGAAAGAAATTTTTTACCATCAATACAACTTGACAAAATTATGGGTATGTCAATTCTTATGTTAAACCCTTTGTAATTTCTATGTATATAATTATATTTTCAACCAATTGAAAATCACTTCTAGATATTCAATTGATGTTTTTATTTTTGTATTAACAAATATTAAAGGTCAAAAGAATCATAAGCCAAGAAGTCAGTCCCTATTGTTTGGCCTACCAACCACAAATTACATCACATTCAAAGTTTGGTTGCAAATAGGCTTGTTAAATGGTATGAAAGTGTTATCCAAGTATTGAGCCATCAAGGATTTGTGTATATTTATAGGACTTCGGATTTGTTTTAATTGCATTTGACAATTACGAATTATATCTATAAATGTCCCTCACTTGAACAAATTTTATCAACACATGCATGGTTTGAAAAAGTGGCATCAAATAGTTTGATACAAACATGATGTCAAACTTAAGAAAATAACTTTCTAGATTTGGGTGTGTAAGTTGGTTGTAGGAGATGTTGGTTACCTTTCGAAATATATATGTAGACCACCAAAACACCATACTATTATACATGATTCACTATTTTAAGTGATGACACCATATTCAACTAATGTGTTTTGACATTCTAAAAGATTTTGAGTCCCTTGATTTTAAAAAGATCTTTGCCACCTTTTACAACTTCAACATACGCCAAGGAAACTTGTGAAATATGAATACATGGCTTGTAGCAAACTCTCAATTTTAAAGATGACAATAAATAACAAAAGAATTTCAATTGCAACATTTGTTTGTTGCATTACAATATGAACATGAACCACATAAATCATTGCCATGTTTCGCACAAATGCACTCTTGTTCTTCCCTTGGAATGAAACCATTCCATTGGCACCAAAGCAAAAAAATTCCTCATTGAAATCATATTGTGTCACAATTTCATACCTCAACAATGCACCAAAAATGATTTAAAAGTTGTTATTAGATATTGCCCATTTCAAGATCTTTTCCAAACTTAGTAAAATGGACACCTTCCTCCATATTAGATATTAATGCCCATTTAGGTATTAATATTCAAGATTTAAAATCAATAGTTGAAATTTCATTAGCACACAACTAGAATTTTTCTTTAACATTGCATCACAAATGCACTTTATAATCCTTCAACAAGATTGTCACCCTAATGCCAAAAAGAAACATTTTTGGTCTTCAAAAATTTCAAAGGTCTTTGATTGACTCCATGTTTATAAATGGTTTGCCCTTTCTTAAGAGATTATTATAAATAAAATATAAAATTTGGATGTGTTAAAAAAAACCACACTACTAGGTACAACTTCTTTCAAAATCTCCATGAAATTAAAATTGTGAAGAGGGACATGACAAGGGGTCCATGATAACCACAATTCTTAAGACCCAACTTTACAACTCATTACTTGCCCAAATTTTCAAAAATAGCTATGTACATTCATGATGCAATTACAGTGACAAACACACACCATCAATTTAAATAATTGATAAACATGCATTCAAAATCAAAACATAATTATATATGGAACACATGTAAAGCCTTACCAAAATTTCATTACTGTAGAGGAAGACCTTTAAAAATTGTAACATTGCCCTAATAGAAAGTTGGCACATTTCTTTTCAAAGCTAACACCTCACATGATTTAAAAGTAGGACAAGGTTTTGTTATGGAATGTGCCACTTTTTTGCATTATTTTGCTATCCCTATTATGCACTCATGTTTTTTTCCTTGTTAGTTTGAGTTATAAAATAAAATTTGTGAGTTCACATTGTTCATCATTTTCTTAATATTTATCTTCCAAATCTTGGTTGTTGGAGTGGAAATAAAAATGTTGGTAGTTTTTTATACTAATTAAAGTCCATGGACATGGGCATTATTACAATTTGCCAAATGGGTGAAAACACAATCAAAGGAACCAAGGTAAAAATCATTTTCCAAAGATTGCACATGACACATGTTGTTTTTGTGTCGGTTTATAACTTAAATTTGCATTTCGGGTACCCCATGTAACATTGTATTTTAGATATAAATATATTTTTATTACAAATTGATTTTATATCATGTATATTATGCATTTATGCCCGCTACAACATAAATATGAACAACTTTTGTTAAAATCACATTTTCAAAATCCATAATTTTTAAGGTCAAAAACATTTTTGAACCAAATGTGCTCAAAAGGGTTATTAAAACAATTTTTATCAATTCAAGTCCTTTTTGCCTTTTTAATATCAATGTTAAAATCTTTTCCAATTTTCAGAAGGAATGGTGCACACTTGATAAAAAATAAAAATGTTTTAAAGAAAAAAAGGACAATTCACTCTTGAGGTAAATTGAATGTTTTAAACATGCAAAAATATTTTTGGTTTGTATCAAGCTTTGAGTAGGTAAACTTTGCAATTAATGGAAAGTATTTCAAAAATAATAATGACAATCTAAATTATTTTGTTCCAATTGTGATCTTTCAAACATTAAAAAATGTAGATTTAAAGAATGATCACTCACTTTGGTGGCTCCTTTGAATGTGTTTTTACCCAACTGATCTTTTTAATTTAACCCTTTCCCTTTTGTAATTTTTTTTAATATGATTTTTTAAAAACAATTTGTCATGTGATTTTATGGAAGGGCCAAAAAGTGGTTGAACTATCTCCCCTTGCCATGTCATTATTTTTCTTATTGGTTTCTATTGCGTATTTGTCATGTGTCATCATTTGCTTGTAGTTGGAAAAAATTGCCATTTCATTATTTTTCTTATTGGTTTTCTATTGCGTATTTGTCATGTGTTACCATTTGCTTGTAGTTGGAAAAAATGAGGTTGCCATTTTGGTTGCACTATTGAAAATCACCCTAACATTTTGTTTAAATGATTTTTTAAAAAATTATGCAAGCCTTACTCTACACCTAATGCATCACAAACTTCAAAATGCATCACTTGAGACATTCAATGCATAGACCCAAAATTCAAGTTTAATTCTCAATCAGCAAAATCAAAGTGTGATGATATGTTTGATGCAAAAATTGCTTATAAGCAACAAATGACCATTTTCACAACTTGCATAGTGATTATCTTGGCTTTGGACTCCAAATCAAAGATTTTGACAAAATTATCTCAAAATCTAAATTACAACTCCCATTTCAATTCACAACACCTTCAAACATTGCAAAATGTGATAATAATTTAATTATCCACAAAGTCCTTCATAGTGGAGATTGGAACCCCTTGTTCAACAAAGATAAGGGATGAAACATGAAATTGGGTGTTCTTAGTTTACAAAGAAAAATAACAAGCCAATAAACTTAGCTTTTGCACCAGTTTTGGTGTTTGGCCAATTTGGTCCCAAGTTGTCCTCTTGCGCTTTATAGTGACTTGTGGGCTTTTATGATGCTTTCCTTTTGTTGCAATAAACTTTGAACATCTCTTTTATTACAAATTTGTTTCGCTACATTATTGGCTGTCCATAATGAATCTTTATGGTCATACAAAATCGATTGTCACATACTTAAAAAATCCTGAACACGCATAAGCAAAGTACTAAAACAAACAGCCCACTGAACACTTACAAGCAAAGTAGGTACGAAAGTAGTTGAACAAATAACAAGGAGAGGAGGTTAGAGAGATGATGCAGTTGTTTGGCGAACTGCCTCCTGCCCGACTACCTGCTACAAGATTTACCCCGTACGCAGCTTTTGGCAATAAAAGTGGAGATGTTGCCCCATTTTCTGAACTGGGTTGCGCGGCCCCATCGTTCGTGTTGCACAATTGCGAAATTCTAACAGATTGTCATCATCACCTCGCTGACGGTTGCCAGAATACCCAAATATCTTGAGAGAGAGAGAGAGAGAGAGAGAGATCTGGATTCTGTATCAGGCTGAACAGCCCCAATAACGGCACCAGGATTGTAAACAATATGATCTGTCATGGGTCTTTCAAATCTTCGTTGAGATGCAGTTAACCCCTGATCTGATGGATTGTCGAAGGCGGACATGATGAGTTGAGATTTGAAACATCCTTGAATTCCATGCGGGTGTGATCGATCTCTCAGCAGGATACGAGTATGTGTTATGATTTCAATGCAAATTCCGTTATTGTTTTTGTTCGTGATGAGTATAGGTCTTCACATGTGTTCTTTCTGCAGGCTCCCTTGAGAAGCCTACAATTTTGAGCTTCTTTGTCGTGGTTCTCAGTTTGCAGGGTTCTCGTAGGATGACGATTCGTGGCAAGCCCTGAGTATAAGCTGGCTTGGATGTTCCACGATTCTTGAGATTAAGTGCATGCATACCTTGGATTGTGTTGAGTTGAATTGATACCAACAGAGTATTACTTTGAAGCTTTTAGAGCCAGAATAGAGTTCACCAGCTGCACTGGGAAGAAGAAGAAATTTTCACAGAATGTTGGAAAGGGTATTGTATCAAGTCTTGGCAGGCTACTTCTCGCACTATGTCAAGGACATGCAACGTGAACAATTCCGTGTTGGAGTCTGGAAAGGTACTACTTGTTCATTTAGTAACTTCTGCAATCTATTACGCTACATTCATCATCGTGTGGAACATCAATTGCACAATGCAAATGAGATTGGTAATGGAATCCATAGAATGAATTGCACAAAATTCTGAATTTCCATGCTTCCCTTGCATTTGATGGCAAATGTCACATACTGGGAACCACGATAGTTGTTAGCGGGAAACAGAATTCATCAGCACCCCTTTCTAAACTTTGCCAGTGATACTCATGGAGCATCTGGTGATGGATCTGCTGATCAGTGGTAGGCACTCTTTCCCCATCAGATGTCAGGCAATCCACATGAAACTATACAGAGCACATGAGATGCTTGTAGGTATTCATTCATAGTACTAAAATCTTATCTCATCACCTGTGAAATGGGCTGCAAGTTTCACAGGTTAGAAATTAGGTTACCAGGAAAGTATCACATACCAGAGAGAGAGAGAGATCATCACAATGTTAAGATCATGTTGCAGGAGAAGTGTTATTGGAGAATGTGGAGCTGCGATTGGAGGCCTTTGATTACTTGCAATTGCCCTTTGTCATCAAACAAGGCATATGTCCTAACTTTCCTCAGAGACTATCAAACCTTCAGATGTACATGGCTCACCTGTTTGAAGAGCAGAATAATGGAAGTATGGCATATAATGTATACTCAAATTTCTGCATGAATGTCGAGGTCTACATGCATTGTTATTGAAAGTTTTGTAAGAGTCGTAACACAAGTCATTGTGTCAACTGGGCTATGGCTGGTTCCAGGAGCAATTGGCAAGTTAAGGATTTCAATCCCTTGGAAGAAATTGGGTTGGGAACCCATTTTGATATTCCTTGAAGATGTTACTGTCTCTGTTGCTGCTTGTGAAGACATAGACAACACAAATGTTTGATTTATATCTCTCTTTATTTCTGTGTTTGCATTTGAACATTTTCTTCCACACTTTTTGCAACACACAGCATTTAAAGAGTGAGATTGATCTTCCACTTGAACTTTGAAGGCATAGATTGACAGAAGATGGAGACATTCCTAGTTGCATTTTTTCAACAATAAAGGTAGATTATTTGCTAACAAAATTCACTATGTGCTGTTGTTATTCTGCTAGTGGATTTGGTGAAATCTGTCCAAATTTGCAAGTATACATGTTCATGTCTCATATGGGTAACAATAAGAATGGTTGGGTGTGGCAGTGGGATGTGCAAGCATCAGAAAGAAGAGAATTGGCAACCAAGAAGGCAGCGCTAGCAACAGCAGAAATTGTAAATCTATCAAAATGCATACCTGGTAATTGTCAATCCTAGTACCCTTTCTTTCTAATGAATATTGCTGGTATGGGAGTTGCTCTTTATTTTAAGTGTTATGTTTGAGCAGAAGTAATGTGTTTCACAGCTCCAACAGGTTTCTACTTGCTACTACCTATTGGCATAGTCCATGAAAGTAAATGTTAATTTTAGGCCTCTGATATTGTGTCTGCAACTTATACCCATTTTGAGGATTTTTGGATGCAGCCACAAAACAAGGTGCAAGAAGGTTTTGGTAGACTACCTTTGATGACCATACCTAACTTTCTCCTTTGGTGAATGCAGTATACAACTGGCATTTATTTAGTTTGTCATGTTTGTAATATGTAATCTGCCATCTCTCTTAAACCAATATGGTAAGTTGCATAGCCTCTAATGTAGAAACAAACAGTCTTTTCAAGTGTTACACTTTCATTTCTTGGGGTATTCACTGTGGGGACTAGAGTTGATTTGCCAATCAGCCAAAGGTGGTTCACTATGCTTGTTGGAAATTGTGAGTTGAAGATTGTTGCATTGCTCAAGCTCAATCCTTTGTGTTGATTGCAGAGAACAAGCTGAAACGTTCTTTTTTATCTAATTGTTTTGGTAAGGTGTGCCACAATCACTTGTACTTCAAGCTGCTTCTTCAGAAGTCCAACACCACAAGAAATGTTTCATGAATTCATATGAAGATACTAGTTTCAAAAGCATTCACTGACATATTTCTGGCTCTGAAAAATGGATGCTAGGCTAAACCTAATGCAATCTAAATGGACTGTATGGAAATAAATCCACCTTTTCCAATACAGGAAGTCAATGTTGATTCTTGAATGACAGTAACAAGAGGATATGGTGTTGTTTATTGTATAGATTATCAACAAGATTCAAGTGGTTGTCAACAATGTGCATGTCCAATACTTTCACAAGATAAAAAACAACAAGGAGGTATTACTTCTGGACAAGAACACCAAGCTCAAAGCACCATTCTGAGACACTAAAGAAGCAATTCTAAGAATTCTTGTGACATGGTTGGATGCTTGCAGGTCATATTTTCGATAGGTGTCAGTATATCGAAACTTAGCATCAGCACCAGTGATGAATCATTGTTATTTTTCACCCTCACACCTGTCTTTGACATCTTTGTCACGATCTTCAAGTTTCTAAAGACAAGCTTCTGAGTCAGGGAAATCAATCATGCAGTAAACTTAACCTCTAGTCAGAATTTTGTCATTGAAATGATGGTGAAGAGAGGTTATACATTGGACCAAAATGAGTTCCATGTTACTTGTGGACCAACACTGTTGCCACAAAAAGCATTTCAGTTTCTACAGCTAGGTTTGTGTATTCTAGAATTCAGGACACAGCTTGGGCATTGATTGGAAGGAGTGAGGGTTGGTGGTGGCAGGGCTTCCACAAGCGACAAATTAAAGGGCAGTCGAGAGCACAAAACAGTGGAAATATTTCGTCTTGCACTGTATTGCAATCCCCTTACTGATGCAGTTGGCAGCACCTCAATGGAGCTGGGCAAGAACCAACTCTTCAGCAGTTTGAGACAGGAAACTGCAGAAGACACCAATGACCAAATCATTTATTTCTTACGACCCATGAATGTCTTCTTGAAGCTAATGGTGCACACCATTTCTCTTTTTCGTAGCCCTTTACCATAAAATTCACAATTTGTGCTACATGCATACAACTGTGACTTTCAAAGATTTGCATTTGATGAGGACAATTCTTTTTCCTGCTTCACAATGATCAAAAATTCTTGTGGATTTTGTGTGAGATACTTGACTTGGAGTCTCTGTGGCTGAAGGTGAATAAGAATCTGTCTTCTGAAGAGCAAAACCATCAGTATGCAGCTGTGATCAATGTAGACAATTTGGTCAGCAAGGACTTTTCCCATTCCTCTTGTTAATCCTCTTTAGTATTTCTTGCTGTGCATTTTCTTTGTAGAAAGTGTTAGATTCAATGTAAGCTACTCGATCACATTGCCTGGAAGCTGAAATTTGTTGCACACAAGTTTCTACATGTATAAGCTTTTTGAGTTTGGAGAAAGAGATTGTTCCTTTTTGTACCTGATTCGAGGACTGACCATTCAAGGTTCTACATCATGGTCTTGCAAGACCCTTTTGATAATGTGCAGATTTGGTAATGAAGAGAAAATGATGCAGGCATGTGCATGATAGTGATTAACACGATTTTTGCATATGATTGACAGTCAATTGTGCTGGATGACAATCAACTACAGGCGGTTTTGTTGGTTTCTGATGCCATCTCTTTGTCACGGGCACAAAAACAGTGATTTCATATGAACATACCTGATGCTTTGAGTTCTTCAGAGCTGCAAAGTTTCTCATTTTACAGAGTTTCTAGTTTCAGTTGTGAATGTGAAACTTGTTCTTGACCACAGTACAGAACTGATGACCAGTTCAAGAAATTGTTGCCTTTTTTAGGTACAAGGAAAGGCAGTCACAAGCAAGTCAGAAGGGTAAACCAGGAAGCAGTGGGTGGCAGAAGAAATTATGGATGTTTGCAATCAAGGCAGTATTGTCTGATGTTCAAAAGAGATTATCGCACCTTTCAGCAAACTACATTGTCTGGCGCAGGTACATTTGCACAGATTTTTTCTTTCATTAGTGCCTTTTGATGCAAGTAACTAACTCAGTGTTCCATTCCAGAACTAATTGAAATCAACATTTCCAAACAGTCTGGTGTTGAAATTGTTGTGCAATTGAGAAAACAGAGTGATGCAAAGCCAAGTTTGAGAATTGCTTGCTGCAGGGAGTACCGTAAGAGATACATGGCTTTATACCTAGCCAAGTTGGAAAATCTGCAGCATGGACAGGTTAGTAATGATCATAACATGATTCTGAACTTTGAATCTGAAATCACAAATGTGTGTGACTAGTGAAGTGTTGTCTGAATTGATAAGATGTCTAATTGTATTGGAAGTGAAGTACTTCCAAGCAAGAAAATAGAAGAGTCGTATTATTCTTATGCTCTGGTCTGAGATCCACTTGAAAGACTCATGGATGCTAAGTTTTGTCTCCGGCACTTAAATATGTCTTTGATGCTTGCATAGCCCTTGGGAAATGACGAGGCAGCAGAATTAGAAGAACTTGAGAGACAGTTTGAGATGGATGAGATTCTATTCTTTAGATCTCTTGCTGAGAAGCAAATGACACTTGAGGTGGGCTTTCTGAACAAAAGCTCAAGTCCCATTACAGAATAATGTCAACAATTGTCTCTTTTCTGGTCCTTGTGGTACCTTTGTTTTCAGTTTGCATGTGTGCTAGTGGAGCAGAAAAATTTAAGGACTTCGTAGGGTGATTGATAAACAATTGATTGAAGTCTTGGTGTGAGGAGCTCAAGATCATTTCTGGTATTGCAGTGAGGCTGTTCAACAGTTGTTTTTCTCTTGTTGGTTAGCCATCTTTTAGTTGTGTACATTATCAAGTTAAGCAGGAAGGATATGGACCAGGATCTATTTGGAGATGCAGCTGGTGACAACGAAACCAATGATGGAATTGAGATACTAAATGAGGAAGCTGCAGAGGTACCACAGCAGGAGAAAGCAGTCCTGCAGCAGCAGCAGGGTTGGCTCAACTGGCTTTCTCTTGGCATGTTAGGCACAGCCAACACATGTAATTCTAGTCATATCTTCATGCAAGAAATTGTTAAGGTAAACAGTCTCTCCATGATCTCTTTTTGCTGAACTGAAATACACATAATGCAATGAATACTGAGCACATAAAATCTTTGTAGTTACTACAAAAATCAGCATAGTAAGGAGATCTCTTCTTAAAACATTGCATGTTGGTGCTGGTCTCTGGATCTCTTTCCATGCAATGATGGCTTTCTAATGATGTTTATTTGTTCTCATCAACTGATCCTCTGATGAAACAAAACAATTGCAGGACTTACATGAAGCAACCAAGTTGCAGTGGCCCACGCCACTTAATAAGACCAATCTGCAAATATCCAAGGGATTGATCTGTCATGTTGCCATCACTCTACATGTTAGAGAATTTTCAGCAAGCCTACACAGCTTGTAAGTGTTTCAATCATCTTGTAAGTCATCCCCTTCTGTGCAAAGGATTACAGACAACAAGAATCACTGTGAATTTCCATGATTGAATGATGATTGATTGTAACAGATTTTTCATCTCCTTCTCACAAGATCAAGCATCAAAAGAGTAAATTTATTACTGGAACTGTTTTGTTTCTCTACATGATAACAGGAAATTGAGGAGTGACATTGTGAACATGTCAATCCAAAACATAGGGATTAGTGTCCAGATGTGGAGTGAAAAGTCTGCTACTGTGTTCATGATGGTGCGCAATGTAGAAGTTGTGGATCTTTCCAGTGCTGAAATCAGTGCTCAACAAATCATTGCACCAAGGGTAGCACTCCTCTCTTCTGCATTGCAAATTGCAGGGTTCATTTGCACTTTGAATCTTGAGAATGGGAACTATCTCTATTGAAAGTTAGAATGCTGTTATTATTGCATCTTTCAGCTTCTTGTTGGTCTATTGAGGCCAGAGGTGCTAGAATGTAACTGTGAATTGCATGTGGAAGGCTGAAGTTTCATCTTTGCCATCATCTCGACAACAACCAGTGTTCATGCGAAGCTTTACAGAGGCAACAACAGCAGGAGATGCACTTGAGAGGAATGCAAAGATGGTGACGGATGAAGGAGCACAAAACACAGAGCTGATGACACCTTTTTTGCATCTGGAAATTGATCTGGAACAGGAAAGGGAGAATTTTTACATATGTGCAGTTGCTGTAATGGACTCCTCCCTTATGCAGCCGTTTTCTAAGTCAATTCTTCACAAGGTTGTAGGGCCTGCTGTTGGAGCTCCTATGAGAGTTCAGAGTTAAGGTCTTGTTGTAAAAAGCATTAATTTTAATGTACTTGATGAGAGGTTCCTGAGCTGATGTCTGCACATTGTGAGCAATGATACAGGTGGTTATACAATCAGTGGAGTTCACCTACAAGGCTACATTCTTGGAGCACATAGCAACATTTTTCTCTTTCACAGTTTCTCAACAAGGACACAGTGAGAAGGTATTTTGTTGGAACTTTAAACTGCAACTCAAACAATGCCTAGTATTGCAACATAGATTTCAAGATCCAATTCACCAGCATTGTGTTTCAAAGATTACAGGCACCTTTGTCTCCCTCTCTCTTCTTGCTATGCTTAGAATGACTTTGCCATTTTGCAGGTGGATTCATCTTCAACAGCAGCAGAACAAACAGTGATCCAATTCAAGTGAGTATTACATCTCTTTGAAGAAGCTTCTCATGGAGATTACAGATGAAAAATCTTTGTTAAGACATTGCCTGCACTGGGAGATTGAAGTTTCTTCCTTGGTCATCTCAAATCAATTTGCTATTTGATTGTACATGTCCTGGAAATTATCAATGGAAACCAGAGAGACTATCAATGCTGAAAAATGTAACAAATTGGTATGGAGATGGCAAACAGGAGACCTATGCACCTTACAGTCAAAATGAGGAAACCATACTTTTTGTTTTCTGCTAATACCATGGCATCAAACAGCAACATTGTATTAGTGAGTCTTCTTTCTTCTTTCATCTCTATCTGATTGCTTGTATCTTATGAGTAAAATCTGATCAAAATGCAGAATTTGCTCAATTGAGGACAAAAACAGCATGATGTGGTGATCTATTCTCTCTAATTCTTGACATGATCACCACAGGATGTGAGTCTTTTGCAATTTGTTTTGTTGATTTTAGCATGCCTTTTCACAATCCATATAAATAGGTAGGGAAAGGAGTGAGTAGTTAGGCTTGGAAAAGGTAGGTTCAAATGGCACAAACATACATACTTCATATTTTGATTGTATAGATTGTTGTTGAAAATAAAGGTTACTTGTAAGCGAAATTATTTATTTTCCCAATTTGATCAATGGTGACAGTTTGAAGCTGCTGATTTGTGATCAAATTAGAGATGAAATAAAACTGTTGCTCCCTTATTTCAATCATTGTGTGCATATTTGAAATTGAATTATCACATGAGCTTCAATGCTCAGTCTTGTGTAGCAAATGCAAAGTCACTGAAGGTATGTACAATGTGTGATTATGTGGATTTCTGAGGGCACTTGTAGATTCTTGCAGTAGAGTCAATCCACTTTGCTTCACCTGCATTATGGCATTATTCAAAGAGTAGATCAGCAAAATGGATTTCAAGAGCCACTACAGTTCAAAGACATGATGCAAACTACTTTGTCAGCCAAGATCATGTAAGCTTTTCCATGCCTTGCTGCTTTCAGATCTTTACCATCTACAGTTGTTGTAGTCTTTGAATCACTGCTCAGAATAGAGGTGATCACTAAATTATTTTTCTTGATATGGCAATTAAAAAACAAGAATTGATAACCTCTTCATGTCATGGACAAAGTCACATTCAGAGCTTGACAGTTTCTGTCAAGGATTCCTGTAATCTGGTAAGCTGTGCTTTCAAACTTGTGGATTTTGGCACAGGGACACAAGAGGGAAATCAAGGATCAAGTTTTTGAGCCAAGAGCAGCACACTATGACCATTTTGAGCTACAAGTAACAGGTGCACAGGTCAGATTTCCCATATCCATTCTTCCAAAACATCACATGTCTCTGCAAAGATATTGTCATGTTTTGGTGTTCATTGGCTATCAAACATCATTAGTATCGCAATTGAGGAACTTCTGAACATGATAGAAAGACAGAGTTTCTGCAACAATGTCATTGAAACCTTGCAATTTTGAGAGATCATCAGTTTATTAAGGTGTTGTTTAAGTGCGGGACTTTGGATGCAAGAAAATGTGATCAAGATCAGATGCAATACCTCTTTTTCTTTCATGCAGAGTTGAACTTCCAATGGTAATCATTGTGAGTTATTTTTTTGTTTCTGTGAATGTCAGGTTCGTGTCTTAGGCTTAAACAGCACTGAAGTCGATCAAGAGTCGCGTCTTGTGAAGCGTTTCCATATGTTCATTTCCATTGATGTTTGTGCCAAGAATGATCCAACATTGCCTCCCTTAAAGGTGACAGTTCAGAACTTCCAACCCTTGTTGAATGGACATCAGAATATGAATTGTTTGGTAATGCACAGAGAGCGAGAGAGAGAGAGAGAGAGAGAAGGGGTCCCCTGGTTTCTGCTAGCTCTAATGAAATTGTCTTCACCTGAATGCTACATTTCTGTGAAGATTTGCTGACGTGCATCTTCACAACAATCATAGTAATTGTTCTGATTGACTAAACATATGTTGACACAGATTTTGGTGCGCTTGCCCATACTTCGACTCCACCTTTCTTCTGCAAAGTGCCAAGTTGCTATAGATTGGATTTTGAAGATTGCTTGGAGCTGTGATGAGTTGAGCAAGGCTACAGCGGAAGCTGCAGCACAGTGGCACTCTCCTGTATGAGTCAGGCACCAAATCCTTAAGAATGCAAAAAAAGAAATTGATCCTCTTCATTTATCTTCTGATTGCAAAGCTATATGAACCATCTTGTTGATGACATGATCACCTTGTTGCAGGTCTTGGAGGTGACAAAAAGGTTGATGCCCTGGGAATCTAGTCTGAGCATGAAACTTATGTTACTGGAGTTGTGTCTTGAAAACAAGCAGCAAATAGGTGTGTCACGAATGGTTACAAAGCACACCCTGGTTGCTCAACTACATGAAACTAATGTCAAGTAGGTTCTTTCAACCACCCTTTTTGTACCAGTTGAATCATTCTGTTCACAAATTTGCACTCAATCAAGCTAGCATCCAGAGCAGAATTGGATTCAAGGGGTACACCTGGGAACAAGATGCCCACATTTGAACGCTGCAGGTGATGCATTGCAGGTACACACAGGAAGGATTGCAAGAGAAGTTGCAGGTACAGATAAAGGGAGCCCAGATTGAAGATGGAAGTGAGCTGCCAAGCAGTCCATTGCACTACTTGCTTTGTTGCACTGCCAAGGATCGCCAATGCAAGACAACAGCTGCTGATTTCAAGTGCTCCAACTTCAAGAGCATGCTAGGCAACTCAGAGAAACAATCAGTCTCTTTGTCTTTACTACTAACCCAGTTGAAAGGCACATCACAAACAGAATTGCAAGTGACTTTGTGTTGTCTAGCATTTCATCTGATGCCCAATTATATTAGAGAGTTGCAAGAGTTTTTCCTTGAGGTATTAGCCCCTGCTAGCTCATCTTCTGGCAAGGAGACAGAGAGCTCTTCTTCACAAAGTTTGAGTTCAGTGGGCAATGAGTTCAACAGCCTTTTGGCTGCACACAGTCAGCATGGCCAAGGTGGATTGCATGGTCAGAACAACATTATACCTTGCTTGGTCTCCTCAGGATTTCAGATGAACTCCACAGAGCAGAACTCAAAGAGGCTTCACACAACTCCACCAGGCTCAGTTTCCAATCTGGGAAAAGCATGGGGACCACAAAAAACCAATGCCACAACTGCTCCTGAGTTTGAGGTAGAGAGAGGTGGTCAACAAATACATAGTAGCTTTGCAAGTCTGCCTGCTGAGTTACGGCCAGAGTCGGTTATGTTCGAGAGACAGTCAGAGTCTGGTGCATTAAACCTATATGTTCAATTGGAGGCCTGTACTGTACAGTTCTTTGATTCAGGAAATATTGTGGCTGGTGTGGTGATTCCTGAAGCATCTGCATACACATCAAATATTGCATCACCTCATGAGCATTGGGAGGTTAAGGTGGCAGCCACTGATGTTCAGGTGAAGGGGACAGGGTTGGCATCAGGTAATGTGGATAAGGACCCAGTTGGAAGTGTAAATCATGGACCTCCAGCAACTTGGAATATAAGCATAAAAAATGGTTGTGATGGATCCTCTTTTGAGATCATCTTGCATGTGCAGCATGCCCAGATTCTTCTCTTATGCAACTATTTGGCAAGTTTAGCAGGATACTTTAACATCTCCAATTGGAAGCCCTACAGGAAACCAGGCATCATTAATTGGAGTCAAAGTTCAGTTTGTCTGAAGCTGGAGGTAGAGAACTCGCTACTGTTTGTACCAGTTGAGCAAAGCGAGGATGAGTATTTGCAACTTGGATTAGGGAAGCTTGTTCTCTCCACAGTACAAAAGGGTGGCACTGCAGATATCTTTGATATTCAGGGCCAGGGGGTCTCTGTGTGGGTCCGGAGCACTGCTTATAAGGTTAAGCACACAATGGATGGAGAGATGGGGGAGGTAAGTGATGAGGGGATTGCATTGGTTCAGAGATGGGATGGACTCATGTCCATTGAAGTACCTACAGGGGATTTCCCAACATGCTTGGAGATTTGTTCATCAGTTGTTGAATTCAACTTCAATGGTAATGCCTCATTTGTTGTTTTGAGGTGTCTACTTCTCCTTATTCTGCCACAAGAAGTGGAAGACTAATGGCTTTCACATGAAAAGCAGAGTCCAGTTGACAAGTTTGTGTGGATTCCTTGACATGTCTGTCTTTCAAGCCATTGATATTTCCTTCTCTTCCTTCTGTATCCCTAGTTCCAATCTGGGCATTGAATGGAACATGACAGTTTGTTTTATGTTTCCAAGTGACGCATCTATCTTTCATGCGACATTGAGGATTTTCTTTGTCTTCCTTCTATATCCCTAGTCCTGATCTGGGCATTGAACTGAGCAATGCCCAGATTCTTCATCAGTTATTCTCTTCTTTCAACACCAATTACTCTTCTCATTCTTCCTTCAGAAAGGTTTGCCCATCCATGATTGTGTTATCCCATCCAACCTCATTCCCTTGTTAGTGCTGTATCCACCTACTCCACCAATAGTTGACTATACTTATGGATGCAAATTGGTTTCCAATCTTTGACAGGGAACACATATGAGAAGGAATTGCAAATGTTGGAGGATGCTTTTCATGATCTATCATCCCTAAAGAGAAAGTCCCATGCAATGGCATCAATGGTGATGGAAGGGCCTTTACAAAATTGGCAACAACAAATACCACAACTTGATGATGAAGCTACTCGAAGCACGAAGGCTTCTGTGAGCTTGAAGTTTTGTGCATTGAAAGTAACTGCCATCATACGAGCTCACGTAGGAGGAGGGATGGCAATCTCACCTGGTGCTGTCACATTACTTCGATTGGAGCAATTGAATCTAGATCTTTGTGTGGATGAAGGCACACTAAAAAGTCTGGAGATAAAGTTGAAGAGCCTTGAGCTTTTGCAACATCCTGACAAGGTGAAATTGCTGCAATGTGGAACTCAGGAGGGAATGGAGAGCACAAGTCAACCTGCCATAAAAATATTCCTGTCCACAGAAGGGCTTGAGAGGGATGTTCATATAGTCTCTCTTCCCTGCATAAAAATGTGGCTCCGATTTGCAGCCTGGATTGAGGTGGTTGCAACATTCACTGCATTTGCAAGCAAGCTTGTGTGCCAAGGCCCAACTGAGGGAGAATTAGCATCTGAGTTTCCTTTCAATGACTCTGCACATCAGCATTGTTCTTCTCCTTCCTCTACTTCCTTGCCACTGGCACACCAACAACAATATTTGCTTGTCATTAATGAAGATACTTTTCCTGGGAGACAATTTTCTATTCTTCAAGATCTGAAGTCATTGCAAGATCTAGAAGCTGCTATTGGCATGTCAAATACAGCAGCTGGATTATCCTCACTACCTTCCCAGCAGCTGGAAAAGGCAAGGATTGTGGTAAAAGCATGTGATTTTGTTCTAGACTTTCTCATTGTGGAACATGGTGAAAAAAGGCCTGCCCCACCACCAGTGACACATGATGGAGTAATTGCAAGCCTTGCAGAGAATAGAACTTCTCCAGGAAAGCTTTTGTCATTGTCTGTCTTCTTATGTGTAAATGAACTACAGATTAGAGAGGATGGCTCATGGGTGCTAACAGCAGGTATGACAAAGGGGCAAGGGAAGATCATGGAGGTTTTCTGTGACATAGAAATGTTTGAAGAATTGTGCCTTCAATCCGTGGAAATACAGCTTATGATGGAGGGAAGTATTCAGCAATCACCACTGAGTGGGAAAATTTCTATTCAGATACAAGTGGACAACATAAGCTTGTTGTGCTCCAATTCAATCTTACGGTTTTTTAAGAAGTTTACTTTGGAGCCACTGCAATCCAGCCATTCAGCAGCACCTAATTATGTTGAGGGGAAGTTGGAGATACAACTAAAGAGTGCTTCCTTTCTATTGAGTGATGGTCGTGTAAGTTCTGCAAATTTCATCTGTCTTCAGAATGGTTTGCTGCTCATTATGTACAATTGTGGTTTCTACTCAATTGCTCTTAGTTGGGCTACCAACATTATAGTTCTTGCCAGTTGTAGTAGTTGCAAATGGGAAGACAGGAATCTGGGTTGATGTGCAGTGGGGTTGCAATGAACCTATGGTGGAGTTGTTGCTCAGAAGCATATCTGCTGAATTGAGCTGGGACCATGATAATTTGGAAGGCTCTGTGTCCTGTGATTTGGAAGCCAGCTACCACAACATGGAGAAGGCAGGTCTCAAGACTTAACCAGTCTCAGTGAAGTATCAACTTTGTGGGTATCCACCAGTTCCAGTTGTTTTTGTTGTGATCTAATCCTATGCATGTAGAATATGGAATATGTAGGTAATCCATATCTCATACACATTAGTTCTAGCTGTTGAACCAAAGTGTGGTTCTTACCCTAGTCTTGAAGGCATGACCTAAAGTCACAGGAACTGCAATGGGGGAGAGTTACGCCTGATATATTGATAGAAGTTGAACTTTGTATCTGCTTTTATTCAGTACCATATTGGATGGCTTTGGATAAACACTCATAAAGGATTCTGGCATTTGTGAAGGTAGAATATTAACCAGCAGCAAGTGTCTAAAAAACCATCAGACACTTATTGTCAAACAACTGGTTTGATACCCTTGACAAACTAGAAACAGATTGATGCACACCTGTCACTAGTGCCAACTGAATTCATCAGTCATCCTGGAACTGTATGCATGAGCAATACGCTGGAAACCATAGAAATCAAACCTTCAAGAGTATATAAGGGATAATGTTGTATGCAGGTTTGTTGGGAGCCTATAGTGGAGCCATGGAATGTGAGCTGTTCAGTGGCACAAAAGCACACCAACCTACCCTGCCATTTCTGTTCCACAAGCATCAAAATCTCATCTTCTGCCAAACTCAATATCAATGTCACGGAATCTCTTGTGCAGGTACCTCGTCAAGCCTGGGAGGTTCATCTGGGCAGTTATGTCAGTCAAGGATTGTTAAACTGCCAGCAGGTTTATGATGAAAATTTTGCCATCTTGTATTTTTGCTCATCTCATATGAGCCAAGTCTGACGGTTATTTAGAGAGTGGAAATCTGTATGCCAGTCATGCTGGTCAGCAAAGGTTGATTGACAATTCTGGAAAGACATTTCAATACAATATTTGGATATCTAACTACTGGAAAACTACTGAATAAAATTCTTCTCTAGTCTGTAGTCTGTACCTTATGCATACTTGGGACAATAATGGATCTCCTGGAAAACTTCAAATGCAAACTTGCATTGACAGCAGATTTGAGGGGCACATCGTGTTGGAAGCTGACACATTTTGCAATTTGCATTGATGTTTGGTGTGTTCCCTATAACCCTGGATTTGCAACAAACTATGGGTTGTGTGAGTTATTCAGGCTGCAGCAAGGGCAGCAGAGATGGCCCAAGATGCATGGCTGGATGATCCTGTTGCAAGTCGCACCAAATCACAAAGGTCAACCCAGAATACTTGCTATTGGTTGCAGAATGACACAGGAGTTGCTATCACGTATTGGTTGGTTGGAGTGTCAAGGAACTGGGGAAGTGAGGAGTTGGGAGCAAGAGGGTGGCAGAGATGTGGCCCTCGCAGTGGGACCATAGTGCAACCAGATAGTTCAGTGGCATTGTCTGTACCAGGCAATCGTGAGGAATTCAAGTGTCACCCACAATCCAGTGGCTGTACCAGGTGGGTGGGCACAGACAAGATGTTTGAGGGTGCATTGCAGCACAATATGATTTGCATTCAGCTGGAGGGCACCCAGACACCCTCACCACCCATGTCCATTGATCTTGTTGGCTTACAGTCTTTTGAAGTGAAATTTTCGGAAAGCAAGTCTAAGGATGGAGAAAACCAAAAGCTGTACTATGAGCAGGGACTTGTTCATGACTATGACCCAAATGCCCTTGAGATGGGTCACACATTGTTCTGCTCTCAAGTTGTATTTGAGGTTACCATTCAGGAATATAGCAAGTTGGTCCATCTTTGCTCAACTGTGAGATCTCTAAACTTACTACTCATTTGTTTTCCAAGCTGATGGCCTAATGGTAGCTGGTCTCATAGCCAGTTTGCTGGCAGCTGGGATTCCAGAATCCAGCTATTAAGGAAGTTAGCAGATCATCCAGCAGTTCTGAATTCTGTGAATGTAGAACAGTCCAAGTCCATTGAGGGAAGAAATAACAACCCTCTTGTCACACTTACAGTTGTCAGACAGTGTTGCCCCACAAGAATTGTGAATTCTCACATGGGTACCAGGAAAGTCACTTAGTGTAAAAGATGATGACTGCCCATCTATGCTAATGTAAGGAGCTTCAGAGTGTTTGATGGTCAACTTGCTATGTTATGTTGTAGGTGGCAGTGGTTAACATGATTTCAGTGCCTCTTGAAGTGCTATTTGACATCCCTTTCATGATCTCCCCCAAGGTAAGTGAAATGCAGCACTCTTGATCTTGCTGTCAATGTTACAAAAAGTTAGGACAACATTGTTGTTATATAACTCTGACTCACACAAGGAGCCTCTTAATTGTTTTAACAGGTGATGAAACCAGTTTTACCAAACCAAGTGATGCCACTACCAGTGCACTTAGCTCAGACAGGTAAAATCAGGGTGCGACCAGTTGGAAACGATGTTCTATGGAGTGAAGTGCTATCTCTCCCAGACCTGCTATGTGTGCGAGAGTCAAAATTGCATCTGCATCATGATGTCCTCTGCTACTCTTCTCACGGAACTGAACGCCCATTTTGGTGTTGCATTACTGTTGGTCATTCACCTCTCCCAGCTGTGGATGAGAGATGTGGGGAAGCAATTAAAGATGGGATGGAAGGAGTGAGGGTGCCAGTGGAAAGGTTAGAGGTATTCAAGTGGAACATAGCTATTCAGGCACCCCTTTTGGTTACAAATTGTCTCCCTTATCCTCTGGGAATTGACATAGACACTGGAGCAGGCATGGTTGTCAACCACTTGGCTCCAGGGGCAAGTTCCATACCAGTCTCTCTGTTATGTAGGATTGTGAAAAGAAACTCAAGAATATACTGGTGTTCATACTTTTCTTCTGACTCTCACTTTTGAAAATTTGCCAATTTTTGGGATACAGATGATTTGAATTCCAGAATTTAAACTTTATGTTTATGCAGATAGAATTGAATATATCATTTCAAATGATGACAAGGATCTACTTTGTCATATGCAAAATGGAAATTATGTTGTCTGCATTCTTTTAGTTTCAATCATGAGGGTAAGAAAATTGAATGAGTTTACTAGTGACAGTGAGCCAAGTAGAGCCCTAGGGTGAGGTTATATCATGCAGGTTTCACCTGAGAGATGAAAAGAACTTGCTGTTTTTCTCAACTCATCCTACTCAGAAGTGTCAAAAATTTTGATGATCAGTTTGTTTGTGATGTTGCAGGGTAAGACCATATTTGTTTATGATGTGGACACTGTACACAACTTAAGTGTGACATTCCAGGTGTCGGGTTACAAGACAAGCAACCCAAAGGTGGTGCCTGCAGCAGACTTGATAGCAGAGCCCAGCATAGGCTCTGATAGAGAGGGACACATCAACATGGTTGGTAGTTTAGATCTGTTTCCAGAAAACATGTCAGGTAATCCTTGTGTGTTGAATCTCGATGCACCAAACTTCCTTTGGTTTCTCTGGTTGTCTAGGTGATCTTGTTTCAGACACAGTCCTAGAGCTCTTCATTGGGCTTTGACTACACAAGGAGATTTAAATGTGCAGTGAAATGAGCTTGTAACCCACTTCTTGAGAGTTTCCTCAATTTGTGTAATTTGTAACTGTTGTGGATACTGATCTATTTCCTTTAGGGCACAGCTAAAGAGTTATCAATTGGACTTGTTTGTTTATTGCTTGCATGCAGATTGCACGATTGTGTTGAAGGTGGAGATATTAGTGGACAAAGTGAGTGGCATCCGAGAGATATATGTGTCTGTTCCATTTTGGATCTATAACTGGAGCAACCTGGAGTTGGCAATTTTAGATGGTGATACTGATGATCTTTATGGAAGGCAAGAGAGGCTCCAACCAATGGCTATGAAAGATCAGCCCTTGAAACATAAAGAGCATTTTGATGCCATGTTGAGATCATTAAGGCCAGGGCTTGCAGGCCTACATAGTTCATGTGAACCACATGAAATCAACATGAACTACAGGCACTTCCCAAATCATGCACTGCCAATCATGACACCCAAACATTCTCATTGCAAAATGTCCCATTGCAAACCATCATACATGCCATACCCACTGGAAGATTGCTCAGAAAGAGTTGGAATTCATGATGATGATGGTGGGATAGCCATATTTCCACGGATGTATTCTCCTGTGAAAGGGGCTGATGCAAGTCAACACAAGTTGAGAATCAGGGTTGTACAGCCCTTGCACATTGAGCAGGTGCACAGGGAGTCAGGGGAACTCTCATGGTCAACCCCTTTCAACTTGGAACTTCCCAATGGTACAACCACAGTTACCATTCCTCAACCTCACAGCAAGGGTGCTTATGTCCTCTCTGTCATCTGCATTCCTACACTTGGACGTTGCATTGGAAAGACAAAGACAATCAGTTTCAGACCAAGGTACATAAAATCAACAGACTGGTAAATCTCATTCTTCAAGAACCTATTCTTAAATTGTGGAAACAGTATCAAACCAAACTTGGATGAGCTTATATGGTGTTTCTTACACTGACTGATCAATATATTCTTTTTCCTGGAAATGTAGGTTTCTTCTGTCAAATGCATGCAAGGAGGACCTGTGTATAAAGCAGAAAGGGACTGATTGCTTCAAGATCCTACCTAGAGGACAACAAAGCTATCTTCATTGGACTGATCTCAGCAGGTCGAGTTTTTCTCTTATTTAAACCTTTCTTGATGGTAGTCCAAAGTCCAAACCTGAAAAATTCGAAAATGTCTTTTCATGCAATGCAGGGAAGTTTTCTCAGAATGAAGACTTCTACTTAAATCCCCACACTGTAAAAACCTTGCCTATATATACAATTGGACGACAGCATGGTGATGATGCAGGGAGTTCTTGGTGTCAATACGCTTCAATGACCACGGGTGGGAATGGTCAGGTGGCTTTGCTCCTGACAAGTTGGGGGACACTCAAGTCAAGTTGCTGAATCACACTACAGGGGACTTGCAATTGGTTCGGGTTGAGATTAGAATCATGACTGCTTCCAGCACATTCAAAACCAAAGGTGTCAGTCCAGAAGGTGGAAGCCTAGGCACATGTGCAATCTCCATTTCAGAAGATGATGCTGGATTCATGCCTTATCGTGTTGATAATTTTTCCATGGAGGTAAGAATGATCCTTTTTGGATGATTTTGCTCCTTTTCTTGTGCCTCTTGTTGATGTTGAAAATCCTACAGGTCCATTCTTAAAGAATTCTTGTTGTGACTTCAGTCTTAGATATGAGCAATATGTATAACATAATGTACTCTTAAGGAACATGGACCCCTCAGCTCACACATATTCAAACTATTTTCTGCCTTGGACAAGCAATTTGCTATATGCTGTTCAATGAGGACAGAATTTTTTGTGGTTATATTATGCACAGAGACTACAGTTTCATCAGCAAAGATATGAAAAAATGGAGAATTCATTGGCTGCTTATAGTTCTTGTAGTTATGCATGGGATGAACCCTGCCATCCTCATCGCCTTGTTCTTGAGGTTGAATATTCTTCTCACAATTTCTGCCTTGCTCTAACAGACTTGCTAGGCAAGAATACAATTTGGATCTGCCTAAAAATTGCTTTTATCTTCCTTCACCAAGCCTAGCTGATCGGTATAACAACCTGAGATTCCATTACATGGACAGCTTGACCAACTACACTTTTGGAACACCCACAAGCCCCTTAGAATACTTAGAATGAAAATTTAGTCTTTCTCTGACTTTTGCTCTTCAAATTCATTTGGATGAAGATTCTGGGGAGAGGTTCATTGGGCATGTATGGTCTTGATGAGGTGAAGGCCTACCCTGCAATTACTTTGGCTGCTATTGGACAGGTGATCTCCATCTTGTAAATAGATCAGTTGTAGTCATTTGTTGCTTACAAACTTATCAGATGTTCAACAGTTTACTGTTACATGCCAACAAGTGGTTTCTTCTCAAGAATGCTGCTTTATTGTGTGTTCATGGGAAGAATAAATTTCCCGAAGTTGAGCAGTGCTTGGTGGGAGTTGCATCATGCAGAAGCCAGAGCAAACATTCATGGTCACAATCCGAGCTGAGGGACCCATCAGGGTAAGATTATTCCTCTTCTTCATTTCAGACAGACTATCTGCAAAAATATGAATGGTGCAAGAAGTGAAAACTCTCCATGGATGAATATCCACAAAGTGCATGTCTGTTTGCACATTCTTGAGCTGCAAGATTGGTTTGTGCATTTTTCCTATGAACTTTTGAAAACCTTAGGCCAGCTGTAGAATTTCAGGGTAGACCTCATATGTTGAAGAATTTGACATGGATTTTGTGTCAGTTTAGCTGATGGTTGCAAGGGTAGTATCATAACAACAGTATCCTAACTGCCTGCAAACAGTCTGGTGTTTGGTATAGCCTTTCCAAGAATGCATAGACACAACTGACTGGAACCAGTCGTGCAAGTTGCACAAGTGCACACACTGTGATGGTCTAAGACCTTTGCATGATATCAGCTTGGTCACCATTCAACAGGGAAAGACACCCTAAGAAACCAAACTGTGAAGACAATTCAGAAATTTGTATGGTTCTTCATCCACATAGCTTGAGTGAGCAGATTGTTCATGGCTTGGAACTCTTGGCATCTTTTTATTTTATTTTATGTTATCATTCAGGCCATCATTTAGTCCTGTTCAGGGTCATGTGAAAGATGAATTTCTGTCAAATGCACCTGGGCCAACTCTCAGAGGCAAAAAGCTCCAGAGGCCTCTCCTGAATCGAACAATCCATTATGTTCAAGATGGTGCACCCTGATGGAAAATGCACTTCAACTGTACAGGCTAGATACCTGTTGGTTGTACAAAATGTGATAATCACTGAGGTAAAGTAGTAATGGTGTTTAGAGTAAATACCAAAATAGTGTGCACTGGCAGGTCTGTAGTGTTGTGGACACAGCACTTCACATGGTGAAAAGTTGTGATGGCAGCAGCTGTCAAGTACTAGGCCACAACATTGCAGCAAGTACTTACATGTTGGATCAGGATCCTGAATTACGGGAAGAGCTCTTAATTGAGCTTTCTTTTGTTGGACTGTCAATTATTGACTCTTATCCTCAGGTACTCTTTCAATGCTTGTCAATTTTCCAGTTTACATCCCATGATTTTCATGTGCACCTTCCACCAGTATCATCCTGCACCTTACCATCAAATTTTAAATCCAGTTTCTCTTAACCTACCTGCAACCACTCTTTCTTTATAAGGAAGTCAAAGATATGCTCCATCCCATATGTTGGTAATGAACAGGTCCACACAATATATGTTGGAAATGGAAGACAGATACACGGGAGTCTAAAGGAGTGAAAGTATTCACTGCATATAAGTCCAAAAACGGGAAGAGACCACTATTTGATCAGCCTTTTAGCTCATCCACAGAAAGCTTGGAAGTATAGCAGCAATAGTCATGAGATTTCTGAGAGTCATTTGTCAACAGCATGCACCTAACAAAAATATGATCTTGTTTACAATCTATTCTTTCTGCCCTTAATTGAGCAAGCAGTTTACATGCTGACTTTTGTCGGCCTCATCAGCCTTTTAGTGAAAGGGTTCATATTCTCCTCCCCTCATCTTGTGAGGATTCTCATTCTCATTACTGATCAGGGAAGTCAATGGCATACAGGAGATTGTGTTTGCATGTGCAAAAGGGGTGAGTATCCAGTTACTGCAGGGGCAGCACCGGCAGCAAATGAAGCTAGAGGTTGCATCGGTGCAGGTTGATAACCAGCTGAACCATGCTGTCTATCCTGTCCTTCTCTCTGCCACTAATTCCCATCTTGGGCATCAGGCCTTGAAATGCAGAGAAGCTACAGACACCACTCACTCCAGAGGCGACCAGAATGTCAGATTCTCAAATGGGACAGTTCTCACAATACTGGTGGCCAAGTCACGTCACCCCACAGGATCTGTCAATTGTTTCCAGTGCATCAGCTTGCAGTAAGTGATATGCATGGAATCTTTGCTGGCAACAAGGAGCTTGTTATTCATGATATCAGTATTTGTATTGCAATGAAATTTATTGGTAGTGAAATGTTTTATTTGTCCAGATATTGTACAGAGTTTTCCCACTAAAGTTCTTATTGTGGTGCTCCTTGACTTCATGAGCTTCTGGATTGAAGCAATTCAGTATAAATGAACTCCCTTGCAATTATGCCTAATGTGGCTCATATGACACAGGCTAGTGCCAATGCGATTGGAGATGGAGGAGCTATTAGTGTCATGCTTGCTTTGCTTCCTTGCAAATGCAATAGGGAGCTTTTCTGGATCAAAGTCAGGCGAGCTGGGCAAAGTTTGGTTGTGGTCATCTCTACAAGGGACCTACCTTGGTGGTGCAGAACAGTGTGCAGCAACCCCAGAGACCTTTGAGGTTGTTCAAGTTTCAAGAGCTTGCGGCAGTGTCAGGTTTAATAAAGTAGTCAAGCAGTTGGAAGAACTTGACTGTTGGGCAGCTCCAGCAGCCATAGAGCCAGCGGGTAGACTCTGCCAGAGACTTCTGATTGCAAGGGTGAGACCTAAGGTGTACATCAAGAGTCTGCATGTGAGTCCCATTGAGCTCACTGTCAGGTAAATAAGCCCACTGCTCACTAGGTCTGTTGTTCTAGAGGAGTAGAGTAAGCTGACCTGTTCAGCTGATTTATTTGTAGTGCAAATTCTTGGAAGTCACACCAGCTTCAAATGATGTACAGAAGTTCCAGACCAAAGCAGCATCCATCAAATTGTACCCACTGTTTCCACCAGTTCACATGATGTTCCATCACCAAACATGCGACTGTAATTGAGCATCACAAATTGAGAAGGCATGATGCTGTCTAGAGTCCAGGAAGACTTTGTGCACTGGATTCCATCCTTACAGTCTTCACAATAGCTACATTCTGCATTCATTTTAGGTGTCTGAAGAGTTTAAGAGATTTGAACTGGTGTCTACTTTGTGTGTACAGCTTTTCAAGCACACCATGGCTGTCAAACAAGTCTGGAGCCACAACAAAGTCACTGTTTGGGATGACTAGGATGTCACTCAAGGTTTAGTCTCAGAATCTCTTTCCACCATCCTGCAATATTCTTAAAGATGAATTCTGCCCAGTGCATGTATCTATTCAAACAGAGATTCAAGTATACATGTAATCAATCCCTCCAAATGCAGTTCAAGCAGGGGTTCAAGTATCTGTGTCACCTCCCTTAAGAGAATTAGCAGGTTGTTGCTTGTTTTGGAGGAGGCACATCCTCCTACCCACAATTAGTAGATTTATACAGACACTTCTTTGGGTATGTATTCGTCACTTTCTCATGTTTTTAGCAACAACGTAGGGAGAGTTGTTTCATCACCTGGTGCATTCTTCTTGTGCTAATGTATGTCATAATGGCATGGCAGCAGCATGTGATAGCATTGGCAGATGTGGAGGCTGCTCTTGTGAACTTGGGCCAGTTTTCATTGTTGCATCCCTTGGCAAGCTGGGATGTAATACAGGGAATGATAATACGCCATTACACTCGACAACTTCTGCAAGAAATCTATAAGGTTGTCTAGGTCCTTTTACACATCCTTCAACTTATTTCCTTTAAACAAAATTCATAAGAGAATTGTTCTCAAGAAAATTACCTGTTGCCTGGAAACATCTTTGATTTTCATCTAGGCAAAGTACTTGTGAAATTTCAGCAGCATGACTCACATGATTGACAAAGTGCAAGTGACAAACTAACATGATGTTGAGAGCCTTTTCACAACCTCTCCTGCCTCTTGATGCATAGTATTCTTCACTTGCATTAGCTGGGAACAGTGTATTCTGACAGTATATAAGGGGAAATTGCAGGTGTTGGGGTCTGCCAATGTGTTTGGCAATCCAATCAATTTCTTTCGCACACTAAATTCTGGAATTTGGGACTTTGTTTCTGCACCAACACAAAGTGTACACCAGGTTCACATTACATTCTTGGAACCCATTGGATCGTGATGGTTGTGACCTTCATGCATGGCCAAACTGGTTGGTATTGCACCTGGTGTTTGAAGTTGTTGCATTGTTAGTACTCAACAGTTTCACATCTCAAACCAGATTTTGATTGTTGAACCCCAATGTCTCAAGATGATATGAAAATGGAATTTC